>ERZ1292629.1051-Hain-H43-01um-R1-1051-length-28972-cov-18_pt1 | contig 28972 bp, 24 predicted proteins | sample MGYA00564399_ERZ1292629 | MGnify/ENA primary metagenome ERZ1292629 (study PRJEB36523, sample SAMEA6512636) | groundwater metagenome | collected 2019-01-08 | study: AquaDiva: Metagenomics assemblies of 32 groundwater samples
CCTCCTGCATTTCAGTTGTTATTTCTCGTGGTTCTACCTTCATAATAAATGCGATGCCAATCAACGAATGACATGCGAATTATACTAATGGATAAACGAATTAGTTTTTATATTCGTATCATTCGCATCAATTTGTATATTGGCATCGTCTATCGGCAGTTCATATACCGGCCGCGCTGGAACATTATCTTTTTTAACATTATTAAATAAATCACTGGTTTTAGCCGAGAAGTCCTTTTTTAGATTTTTAAAGCCGCCAATCAAAGCCGCCAACGGACTTAAAACATCATCGCCGTACTGGGCTACTTTATCCGATTTTTGGCCGGACTGGCTGACATTATAAAAATCTCTTTTAAACATTACCACCCAAAACGCGGCCAGAATAACAAAAGAAACCGCCAATAAAAAAACCACCACCTGTTTTTTCTTGTGATCGGGCTTTCTTCTTAATTTAACGATAAAATTGTATAAGCTCATTTTAACTCTAGTAAATTTAAGCCAATTTCCTCACTTAATTTTCTATCAACTTTTCCATTAGCCGAGTCAATAATAACTTCCAGTGTAGCGCTAACTATGGCTGATTTTAAGTGGCCGGTCACGGTGTTAAAATTATAATCACCCAAAGAAGCGTGCAGATGCAAATAGGTTTCTCCAGCCATAGTGGAAACATTGCCCGATAGCGGCGCCGCTTCGTGGCTGTCTTCAAATTTTTTATCGTAATATTTTTTGGTCTCCGGATCAAAATATCTTAATTCAATATGTTTAAGCGCGCCAATGCCTAAAACCGAGCCCAATATTATTTTTTCCCGATGACAAAAATCCTTAAGCGTCGCCGCCACTTCTTCGCCTTTATCCAATCTGACAACATATTTGTTTTCTAATTTTCTAAATTCCATTTTTGGGAGTTGAACTCCGAAAAGAAGTTGTGCTAATTTACTAATTCCCGATCACTTCGTTATATTAAGCACAGCCGTTTCGGTTTCTTCCTGCGGCAAATCCTTTTTCTTGATAACCAGTTTATTCTGGGCTTCCACATCGCCACTGCCCATTTCTTTCAAAAAGATAGTGGGTTTTTCCTTAAAACCAATAGGCACAGCTAGGCGGGGTTCTATTTGATTAACAATCTTGACGGCAATTTCATTGTCGTCGCGGGAGTCCCCCGCGCCAATTATTAAAACATCAATATTATCCAAACCCTCTAACTGCTCATCACTCAACTCTTCTTTGGCCCGGGAGAGATAATAAATTCTAACGCCTTCGGCTTCTATAGTGTAATCAAGATTGCCGTTTTGACCCAACGAAGCCATCACAAAAAAACCTTTAGCATCGTACTCGCCCGGGGTGTTAATGACAAAAGATGTTTTGGCAGAATGCTTTTGGCTTTGTTCCGACAACAAAATCACCCCGGCTTCTTCTTTGGGTTCTTTTTCGGCGGAAAAAGGATTGGTGATCAAACGCGAACCCGCGCTCTCCAGCGAGACGCAAGTTCCCCCGTGCCAATATAAAATCATGATAAAAATCTAACACAAAACTTGTTGTTCCACAACTATTTACAAGTTACAAATACATGTGATATGGTCGCAGAATGTTCCTTTAGGAAAGTAAAATAACCCCATAGAAAGGAGGTGATTAATCATGGTGAAGACATGGGTCAAATTGTTCCATTTGATCCTGCTAGATAAACTAGAAGTGATCGTGGGGAGTTGGCTTGATCAGAATTCGGTGAGAATCGTGGCATCATCTCAATCGCAAACAGGCAATATTAGCTATGTCAACCTCACCGTTTTCTACGAGGATGTCGGCCGATCTGACCCATCGATCTAAGTTCGGCGTCCCCCCTCCGACGAAACCGTCGGAGGGCTTTTTTATTCTTTCTTGCCTTTACCTAATAGCTCTGATATAGTTTTTAACTATGGAAAATGAAGCTAACAGTCTCGCTGTAGCAACTCCTAAGAGCGGCGCGACTATGAAGGATCTCTTTCAGGAAAAAGGCAATTTGTTTGTTTTTCCCAAAGTCGGCGACACTGTAGCCGCCCGCGTTATTGAAAAAGGCCGCAATCGGGTTTTTGTGGATATTAAGGCCTTCAGAACCGGTGTCATCTATAAGGGAGAAATGGAAACCTCCAATTTGAATATCCAAGATATCAAACCGGGCGATATACTGATGGTAAAAATAATTGATCTGGAGAATAAAGAGAGTTTGGTGGAAGTGTCGTTAAATGAAGTCGGCTTAGACCAGGCCTGGGATGAAATTAGGGCCTTAAAAGCCAGCGGCGAAACCGCCGAAGTAAAAATCACCGGCGCCAACCGCGGCGGTTTAACCGCCATATTAAACGGCCTCGCCGCGTTTTTGCCGGCCTCGCAATTAGCCAGCGGCAATTATCCCCATGTGGAAGGCGGCGACAAAGAAGAAATTTTAAAAAGTTTAAAAAAACTGGTCGGCCAAAGCGTTATTGTAAAAATAATTGATTGTGATCAAAAAATATCAAAAATAATACTGTCCGAAAAAGCCCAGGTCTCCAAAGAAACCAAAACCAAATTAACCGGTTATGTTTTAGGCGATGTAATTAGCGGCGAAATTTCGGGCTTGGTTGATTTTGGCGCTTTCGTAATGTTTAACGGCATTGAGGGCTTGATCCATATATCCGAAATCGGTTGGCAGCTGGTGGAAAAGCCGAGCGATTTTCTAAAAATCGGCGACCAAATACAAGCCAAGATAATAGACATTGAGGGCGATAAGGTCTCGCTGTCGCTCAAGGCCTTAAAACCCAATCCCTGGGACGAAGTTGAAAAGAAATACAAAAAAGGCGATGTGGTTATGGGCACAATCGCCAAGTTCAATCCTTTCGGCGCTTTTGTTAAAATTGATTCGGACATTCAAGGTCTCGCCCATGTTTCAGAATTCAAAACCTACACAAACATGGTGGCCGCCGTGGAACTAAACAAGGCCTATCAGTTTAAAATAACTTTGCTGGAGCCCAAGGACTACAAAATGGCTTTGCAGCCGATTAGTGATTTGGAGACCGGGTCTCAAATAGAGACCACCCCGTCCGAGCCAGTGAACCCTGCCGATCTTATGGGGTTGACCCCGTTAGAAGTTTAATTATTCATACCCTTTCACCCCTGATCATAGCCAAAGGCGGCTTCGCAGGAAACCGCGTAGTAACCAAGCAATATCGCTGAACTTCTAACGGGGTTGACAACATAGAAATAATCAGTTATCCTGGTTTTACATAAAACAATGAAGACCCTGCTAAAAAACATATTTTTTGCGCTGATAATTTTTATATTGCTGGTGTCTCTTTTTTCGGGTTTTTCGCAATTATCCAAAAAGGACGCCGTTATTTCTCTTTCGGAATTTGCTTCAAAAATTAAAAACGGCGAGGTAAAAAGCGCGTCTATTTCGGGTGATAAAGTGGCGCTAATTTTGTCGGATGATTCCAAAGCGTCTGTATTTAAGGAAGGCGCGCTTTTAGAAAACTTAAAAAATCTGGGTGTCACCGCGGATGAACTTGCGGCGATGAATGTGGAAATAAAAGGCGAAAGCGATTTGAGCTATGTGCTGCTTAATATCTTACCGGCAATACTGCCGTTTCTTTTGGTTTTTTTCTTTTTCTGGCTGATGTTCCGCCAAGCCAAAGCCGGCCAAACCCAGGCCTTCAGTTTTGGGGCATCACAAGCTAAAATTTTTGATCCCAATAAAGAAAAAGTTACTTTTAAAGATGTGGCCGGCGCCAAAGAAGCCAAAGAAGAACTTAAAGAAGTGGTTGATTTTTTACGCAGTCCCGGCAAGTTTTTGAGCATGGGGGCGCGCATTCCCCGCGGCGTTATTTTAATCGGCGGGCCCGGCACGGGTAAAACCCTGTTGGCGCGAGCCGTGGCCGGCGAAGCTAATGTGCCCTATTATCATATTTCCGGTTCGGAGTTTGTGGAAATGTTCGTGGGCGTAGGCGCGGCTCGGGTGAGGGATCTTTTTAAAATCGCCAAAAAAAATACGCCGGCCATAATTTTTATAGACGAAATTGACGCTGTCGGCCGCCATCGCGGCGCCGGCGTAGGCGGCGGGCACGACGAGCGTGAACAAACCTTAAATCAAATTCTGGTGGAATTGGATGGTTTTGAACGCGACACCAATATTATTGTTATCGCCGCCACTAATCGGCCCGATATTTTAGACCCGGCCTTATTGCGTCCGGGCCGATTTGATCGGCGCATAATCGTGGACGAACCCGATATTAAAAACCGCGAGGAAATTTTGGAAATCCACGCTCGCGGCAAACCCTTGGCTAAAGATGTGGCGCTAAAAAAAGTGGCCGAACGCACGCCGGGTTTTAGCGGCGCCGATTTGGCCAACCTAATGAACGAAGGCGCTATTGTGGCCGCCCGAAAAAACAAAAAAGAGATTGATCAGATTGATCTTTTGGAATCAATAGAAAAAGTTATGATGGGCCCCGAAAGAAGAAGCAAAATTTATTCCCAAAAAGAAAAAGAGATTGTGGCCTACCACGAAGCCGGCCACGCTTTGGTGGCTTCGGCCTTGCCTAACGCCGACGCGGTGCATAAAATTTCTATAATCTCGCGCGGACGCGCCGGCGGCTACACCTTAAAACTGCCGTTGGAAGAAATAAATTTTTATTCCCGAGCCAAATTTTTGGATGAACTTGCCACCCTCTTGGGCGGCTACGCGGCCGAGAAAACAATTTTTAACGATGTTACCACCGGCCCTTGTTCCGATCTTAAAATTGCTTCAGACCTGGCCCGCCGGATTGTAACCGAATACGGCATGTCCGAAAAACTCGGCCCGGTTACCTATGGCGATAAGGAACATATGGTGTTTTTGGGTAAGGAATTATCCGAACAACGCAACTATTCCGAACAAGTCGCCACTAAAATTGACGAGGAAGTATCCGGTCTGATAAAAAAGGCCTACGCCACCGCCCTAAAAGTAATCAAAGACCAACGCGGTTTGCTGGATAAAATAGCTAAAGTGCTGATAGAAAAAGAAACCATAGAACAAAGCGAATTTGAGGCCTTAATAAAACCATCGCATCTCGCGACATCTTTTTGATAATCTAAAAACTCTCGCGGACAAAAACACCGCTTTACTCCAGCGGCGTTTTTAGTTAAAGTTTTATGACATGGGCATATAGCTCAATTGGTTAGAGCACGGAGCTTATACCTCCGCGGTTCCTGGTTCGAGTCCAGGTATGCCCACTTAATTAAGTTCCAAATGGAGTTCTATAATAAACCCACACTTCTCGGGATCTACTAGTTAGATTCTAACTCTGGCACGCTCACCAATATTTGTTTAAGACAATTTCAATTTCTATATACTTCTATAATATCTATATATCTATCTCTTACTATTCTCTTACTATCTTCCTGTATCTTCATCTTCTATTTCTATCGCAATCATATACACGCAATTGCGTGTATATGATGCAAGTCAAATAAAAATAAAAAGGAATGAAACTCATCCATTCATCTTGATCAATAATATGATGTTTTATCAATCAAAAACCCGCTACACCAAACCAAATTTCTCCTTAAAAGCGAGTTCGTCGTCTAACCAATGGATCTCTACCAGGCGAACAAAAGGCCGAAGGCGGAAAAATTCGGAAACATACTCTACCTCACTCTTACATTCATACGGCAAAATGAAAGCGCTTTTTTGATATTGCATAAAGCCCAGCCGTTTTAACATGGCCCGAAAGGCCTCGCGTTCTTTGTCTTTGCCTTTGGGAATATCAAACAAAATCATCCGCCATTTTTTATCCCATAATTCCGGTTTGTTGATAGCCATCGTTTCTATATTAAATTCCAAGGCCTTGGTTTTTCCGTTTTCGGTTAAAACCATAGTAGTGGAACCATTCTCGTTTATTCTTTCTTCAATCAATCTGGACTTATATAAGGCCTTAATCGCCCGTTTCAAAGCCAATTGGTTTATTTTAGACCATTCATCTGATACGCTTTTAATAACACCAAAATAAGCGCGAGGTGATCCGGATAATGCTAAACCAACTCCACCATACAATAAAAGTAAGACCTTTTTTTGATTCGCCCCAAATCCTTTCATATTATTTTATTTAAATAAACTATTTTTATTTTATCTATATTTCTATATTATCTACCTAGATAATATAGAAGATACATCTACACAAATATATATATAAAAAAATAAAAACAATCACATACATGCAATTGCAGTAAGATGATATATAATAAAAGTATAGCATAAAAATATGTGCAGTTATGTATAGTATGTATAGAATGTATAATATAGAATGATATTTGACTAATATAAAAAATAAGGAGGTTCTACATGAAACAGAATAATCATATTAAAATTAAAATAGGCCTGGCTGGAGAAGATATTGCTTGTAAATATCTTGTGGATAAAGGTTACAAAATAATTGAGAGAAATTTTAGAAATAAAATCGGAGAATTAGATATAGTGTGCAAATACAATAGTGATCAAGAAATAGATAATAATGGTCAAAATACTTCTAAAATCGTATTTGTGGAAGTTAAAACACTAACTCCCAATAAAACCGGGCTAAATCCAGAAGAAAATGTAACTTTTTTTAAACAAAAAAAGTTAATTAGAACCTGCAAACTGTTTTTAGCGACAAATAGAATTGATTTGGATTCAGAATGGCAAATAGATGTGGTTTCTATATTTCTTGATCCAGAAAAAAAGAAAGCTAGAATAAGACATACCCAAAATGCCGTTTACTAGTGAGAATACTTGCCAGAATATTTGATTATGCTTTATTTTGATCTATTTCGTATATTTTCCATATTACAATCATATACACGCAATTGCGTGTATATGATTGTAATATTATATATTTAGATTATACTAAGTTAAATTATGCTAAGTTAGAATACCGGACTAGATATAAAGACTAGATATAAAGAATAGAAACAGATAATAGATAGGATAGATAGATTACACATATTACCCCTCAAACCAAGTATTCGGCTTCAAAGGTTAATTTCGGGAGTTAATAAAATATATCTGGCCAATGCTTGTGGACTAAAGAGATGTGTGTTATGATGAAGATACTTTGGGGGATCCACGGCTGGGTCGCCGTGGGAGGCTCTATTCCAGCCTTTCATGCTTGTCGGTGCTGGTAGCACCGACAAAGTCCGCGATCACGCCACCCTTCGAAGCCGGCTTGCGACCCCATAATCGCAAGCCGTTTTTTTTCAGGTGGCAATAATAGAACTTTTGTTCTACATCATATACCAGCAATTGCATGTATATGATATATATAGAATGACTACAATACAAATAGAATCAGCATATTCAGAATCATCAGAATCAGAAGAATGAATAATATAGATAACCCCAGAATATAGATGGTCACAGAATAATATTGTTGCATCAAAAAATATAGTATGTTATCTTGTAAATAACATTTAGTCCCACGCACCCTTGTGAGGCAGTGTTTGTTTCATGCTTAAAACAAAACAAAAAGAAAAAATAATCAAGGAATTTCAGGATCATAAAGAAGATACTGGCTCGGCCAGTGTTCAAGTTGCTATTCTTACTGAAGAAATTGAAAAACTGGCGTTACACTTAAAAAAACATGCCAAAGACAATCACTCCCGCCGAGGCCTGTTAAAAATGGTGGCTAAAAGAAAAGGGCTCTTGGATTATCTTTCCAAAAATGACGAGAAAAAATACGGGCAGGTAATTAAGAAATTGGGCCTAAAGAAATAGATAAAATGCCAGCAATCAAACATAAAGAACAAAGAGTGGGCATACTTATTGATGTCCAGAATCTCTATCACTCGGCCAAACAAATTTATCACGGCCGGGTAAATTTTAAGGAGGTGCTCAAAAGCGCTACTGCCGGAAGAAAACTCATTCGGGTTATTGCCTATGTGATCAAAACAGAAAGTGGCGAGGAAAAATCATTTTTTGAAGTTCTGGCTAAATTAGGCATAGAAATGCGGGTTAAGGATCTCCAGATTTTTCCGGGTGGAATGAAAAAAGGCGATTGGGATGTCGGCCTGGCCATTGATGCGGTGCGCTTAGCCGAGTCATTGGACGCGGTGGTATTGGTTACCGGCGACGGCGATTTTGTGCCGTTGGTGGAATATCTAAAATTTAACAAGGGTTTGCAGGTGGAAGTAATGGCTTTTGGCCGAAGCGCTTCGGCCAAATTAAAAGAGGCCACCGATAATTTTACCGATCTGGGCGACGGTCAACGCTACATGCTTACGAATAAATCCAATAGCAATGAATAAAAGATTTGAGACCGAACTCGGCGGTAAAAAATTAATTTTAGAAACAGGGAAATTGGCCATGAATGCCGATGCCGCCGTGGTGGCCACTTACGGCGAAACGGTTGTTTTGGTAACGGCGGTTATGTCTAAAAATGAAAAGAGTGGGATAAATTATTTTCCTTTGAGCGTTGATTTTGATGAAAAACTATACGCGGCCGGCCGAATCAAGGGCTCGCGCTGGGTTAAAAGAGAGGGCCGACCCACTGATGAGGCCATTCTAACTAGCCGTCTAATTGATCGGACCCTAAGGCCGCTTTTTAACCAGCGTTTAAGAAACGAGGTTCAGGTAATTTTAACCGCTCTTTCTTTTGATGGTGAAAACGATCCCGACACTTTGGGCATTATCGCCGCTTCGGCGGCTGTGCTTATTTCGGGCATCCCATGGAACGGACCGGTGGCGGCTGTTAGAATCGGCCGCGATAATAATAAAAATTTTATTATAAACCCGACTTACGCTCAAAGAGAAAAGAGCGATCTGGATTTGGTTGTTTCCGGACCCAAGGGTTTGGTTAATATGATAGAATGCGGCTCTAATGAAATTGCCGAGGAAGAAATAGTCAAGGCCGTGGAACTGGCTCAAAGCGAGATTCAAAAACTCATAGATTTCCAAAATAAAATAGCTGATTCAATCGGTCGTAAAAACTCTATCGCTTTGGCGCCTCAAGCCGACGAGGCCTTAAGAAAAGAAATAAAAAGCAATTTGGGTTCACGGCTAGAAACGGCCTTGTTTAACGGCGACCATAAAATGGAAGCGGTGGAGGACTTAAAAAAAGAAATTTTAAGCGGGGTGGGGGACTCCAGAAAAAATGGCAAGGATATTGCCGAAGCCGATTTTTTGTTTGAAGAAGAACTTGGCCGGCTGATGCATATCAATATAATTAATAATAAAAAACGCCCCGACGGCCGCCAGTTAGATGAGATCAGGCAATTAAATATAGAAGTGGGGGTTCTGCCGCGAACGCATGGTTCGGCTATTTTCCAAAGAGGTCAAACCCAAGCGCTATGTGTTTTAACCCTAGGCGCGCCGGGTTTGGAACAATCAGTGGAAACAATGGAATTCGTGGGCACTAAACGCTATTTGCACCATTATAATTTTCCGCCGTTTTCTTCGGGCGAAGTCGGCCGTATCGGTTTTCCGGGCCGGCGCGAGATCGGCCATGGAGCGCTGTCCGAAAGAGCGATATTGCCCTCCATACCCACCAAAGAAGAATTTCCTTATACTATTAGAGTTGTCACGGAAATTTTATCATCCAACGGCTCCACTTCCATGGCCTCGGTCTGCGGCTCAACCTTGGCGTTGATGGACGCAGGCGTAAAAATAAAAAAACCTGTGGCCGGAATTGCCATGGGGCTGTTGATTGAAAATGAACATAATCCCGAAAAAAACTTTACTATAATCACCGATCTCGCCGGTCCGGAAGATCATCACGGCGATATGGATTTTAAGGTAGCCGGCACGGCCGACGGCATTAACGCTTTACAAATGGATGTTAAGGTCTCCGGATTAACTCCAAAAATTTTAGCCCAAGTGCTGACTCAAGCCAAAAAAGCCCGCCTGGAAATTATGGCGGCCATGTTAAAAGTAATCAGCGAACCCCGAGCCAAACTTTCTCCGCACGCGCCCAAGATATTAACTTTAAGGATAAATCCTGCTAAAATTAGAGATGTCATTGGCTCTGGCGGAAAAATCATTCATCAGATAACTGATGAGACCGGTGTTACTATAGACATAGAAGACGATGGCTTGATATTTATTACTTCCGAAAATGATGAATCGGCCAATCGCGCTTTGGAATGGATAAAAAACATAACTCACGAAGTAAAGCCCGGTGAAATTTTTCAAGCAAAAATAGTCAGGATATTAAATTTTGGCGCTTTTGCCGAAATACTGCCCGGACAGCAGGGCTTAATCCATATTTCTGAACTCTCATCGGGGCGAGTGGAAAAAGTGGAAGATGTAGTGAATATTGGCGATGTTGTTTCAGTTAAAGTAAAAAATATAGATAGCGAAGGCCGAATAAACCTTTCTTTGAAAGACGCCCAACAGAACTAAGCGCTAGTGATTAGGTTTTAGAATTTAGGATTAATAAAATACTCGTTTATTATTAATATCCTAGTGGCTAGACCTTATTTTATTTAAGCGATGCCTCCTACAGCTCTTACAACACCCCTAAAAAACCCAACCGCTTACACTTATAAAATAAGAACCATGGCGGATGATATTGTCGCGCTCAAAAAAGGCCAGAGCCCGGCCGGTTCAACTGTGGTTCTGGAACCGCTCCAAAAAATTACTACTCCTGGCATAATCCTAGAAACTCCGACCCTAAAATCAGAAACCAAAAAAGAAATCACCGTTCCTGTAAACAAACAAGAATTTAAACCGGCTTTTCCGGAAATAATTTTTACCGAACCCAAAAAACCAGAACCACCCCGAGCAATTCCGCCCATAGATCAAATTCAAAAAAAGGAAGAAACAGCTAAGGTCTTTGAGTTTACGGGACCGCCTCCCAGCCAGACCCGGCCGCCTTTTGCCGGCCCAATAAACCCGCCCTTCCAGGCGCAAAATATACCAAAAACCTTAGAAAAACCAAGACCTCTCGTTCAAAAAATGGAACCATTAGCACAACAAAATCTATCGCCGACACCCTCTCTGCCGCCGCGGCCAATGAGTTCTCCACCGCCCTTACCGCCATTACCATCACTGCCCTTCAGACCGAGCATGCCACCCCTGCCATCGCGGCCAGCAACACCCCCGTCTCCGATAACCGGTGCCGCGCCGATGAATTTACCATCGGCTAATTTTCCATCAACATCAATACCGCCAACACTGCCGCCCTTACCGGCGGTTTATAGTTCCGCAATAAAAAAGAAGAGTATGATTATTCTTTTGGCTGGCGCGGTTGTAGTGGTTATTTTTATCATTGGAGAAATATGGTGGTTTTTCTTAAAACCAGCGGCCGCGCCTGTAGCGCCCGCCAATGAAACCAATAATATTCTGCCTCCGCCGCAGGAATTACAACCATTATTGCCGCCTCAAGAAACATCAGTTAACACGCCATCTCAAGAAACATCGACTCTGCCAAAAGCATTACTTAGCTACAATCGCGTTGAAATAATAACTGTTGAATCCATATCACCCGCAGAGATAGCCGCCGCCGTTAATGATTTTGACACCACCACAATTGGGACAGATGAATTAGCGCGCCTGGTTATAAAAATAGAAAATGCCGAAATCGCCCTGGATCAAAATCAACTACCATCTAATAATATTGTTACCTTAGAAAATATTGCCGCCGGACTGAAATTAAAAATACCAGCCGCTATAAAAAATGAACTTTTAGATGATTATGATCTCTTTATTTACGGTTCATCGGAATTTGATAAAGAAATCTGCCAAAAAAATAAAAATACTGCGCCAAGTTGTTCTGGACCGCGTTTGGGCTTGGCTCTAAAAACAACCGGTGAGACAAAAATAAATTCAGCCGCGAAAATTTGGGAAAAAACCATGGCGAGCGATCTTAAAAATTTGATTTTGGCGAAAACAACTTCTGCGGGCCAATTCCAAACTGGCACATACCAAGGTCAAACCATCCGCTACAAAAACTTGCCCATCAGCGCCATCGCCATTGAATACGCTTTGGTGAATGATGTTTTGATTATTGGCACTTCCAAGAGTTCAACTCTAAAAGCGATTGACGCCGCCGGGGTTAGCGAAACAAATGAATGAAATAATCCTTAACACGGAACTTGATTTTAAGCTGGCAGAACTTAAAAGGTTTCTGCCAGTTTTGGTTCTGGCGCCCTATACCAGAATTTTATTTTTGGCGGGCTCAACCGCGTTGGGCTCGCCCCGACCGGAAAGCGACCTGGACTTAATAATTGTGGCCGAGCGCAATCGCGTTTGGCTTAACCGATTTTTTTTAGAAATTATTACCCGACTATTTGGAATAAGAAGAACCAAAAATAATGTCACGAATAAAATTTGTTTTAACATTTTTCTTTCGGCTGCTGAACCAACCTTACCTCATCAGGACTTTATTGGAGCTGGTCTTTATAAAAACATAAGACCGATTTGGTGTGATAATAAAACCGCAGTAGAAAAATTTTGGAAAAAAAATTTGTGGATAAAAAACTTTTGCGAACTTTCGCCCGAAACGCGCCAACTTCTTTTTGAAAAAAATTATACAATTATAAATCTAGCCAGAAAATTTTTTGAACATATTTTTGATTTTTCGGGCCTGGGTTTTATTTTGGAAAAAATAACTTTCGGCCTACAAAAATTTTATCTGGAAAAAAGATTCAGAAAATCAAATTCCGGATTATTGGCCGACTTTTGGATTGAACCCAATCTGATTGCTTACCATTTTCCGGTATCAAATTATGCCCGAGTGGCGCAAAAAATGGCTCAAACGGATGATATTTCGGGACCTTTAGACCCCCAACAACCTTTACCAGACCAAAAATCTGCATAACTTGACTAGACCTGTGGATTCATCCTATTTTACTTATCAAGAGCAGAGTGAGAGAATTAAATTAAGCTTCAGCTCGTTCTTAAGTTTTTTCTCAACAACCTTAGTTCTTTCAATTCCTCTTGCGAGGAAGAATGGGCTAGAGCTCTTAGGCGCTCGCGCTCGGCGAGAGTACCCAAGTCAAAAAAATTGCCGCGGAAAAAAAACTGCGGCTTCAAGGGTCGTCCCGACCCAAATTAAAAAAAGTGGCCGAACAGGACCACCTTTGAAAATTTTTCTCCTATTGGAGAAAAACCTCCGAATGTTTTTTCTTGCGCCTAGAGCGAGAAAAAAAGGGAAACACAGTTCTCAAGTTCTTTATTAAGTATTTTCAGTAATGGAAAGTTCTTTCTATCAGCCAAATAAAAGGGTGCCAAAAACCTTTGTAGCATAAAAATATGCTACCCAGCCCGTCCAATCCAGGACGGGCTTTTTTTATCCCGCGCTTTTTTAAGATGATGGTTCCAAAGAATAAACAATCTGTCTTATCTTTTGCGTATTCCCATGCCTCAACAATCCCAGATAAGAATTTATGGTCTCCGGCCTCGGACTTTCCCGTATTCTCTTTACCATTCTTCTCTTGGTTGTTGTCCTCAAAATCCTATGATCCTCAAAATGCACCCAGCCCAAAAAATCTACACCCGAATATAAGGTCTTAATAAAAATCTTGTCTTTGTGCAAACTTAATTTTAATTTATCATTCAAAAACTCTTTAATCACAAGTATCAATTTCTCCAACTGGTTTTTATCATCGGACAATATCACAAAATCATCGGCGTATCTAATATAGTATCTGGCTTTTAATTGATGTTTTATAAACTGATCAAACTCGTTCATGTAGATATTCACCAACAGTTGTGAGGTTAAATTGCCGAGAGGCAGGCCAACATCCGATTTGACATGGAAACTATCGATTATGTTGCGGAGCAACCAAAGAATGTTTTTATCGGGTATGCATTCGGCCAATATCTTCAATAAGATTTTATGATCAATACTGGCAAAAAATTTTCTAATATCGCATTTTAATATCCAACAGGTCTTGGTGTTGTTCTGGCTGACTTGGTAAGCAAGGGATCGGAAACAATTAATGGCTTTATGCGTGCCCTTGTTCTTTCTGCAAGAGAAAGAGTCGGCTATAAAGGTCTTATCAAAGAAGGGGTAGAGTATCGTGTAAATGGCGTGATGCAATAAACGGTCTCTGACTGTGGCTTTATGAATGTTTCTGGGTTTAGGGTCGGAAATGTTAAAAGCTTGATAGCCGCCGTGTTGATATGTAAAGCTGACTAATTCATTATGAAGCTCAAGAATATTGTCCATTAAGTGTAGCTGAAACTCCTGCCAAGCCGATAAAAGGTTATCCAGGTTAATAACACTTTCAAATTTATGAGCCAATTGAATCTTCATAATTCTTCACCAAATAATCTTATTCACACACACACACACACACACGACTCTGCCAATAATTCAAAATTTTATTGAAACATACAAGCTTTGGGATAAGTTTCGCCAGAATATTCCTCGACAATCCAAATTTACTCTCGGCGCCAAATTAGATTCTTTATTTCTAGATATACTAGAACTTTTATTCATTGCAAGCTATTTGGGTAAGGAACAGAAGATTCCGATACTGGAAAAATCCAGAAACAAATTAGACCTCTTAAAATTCTTTTTCCAGATTGGCTGGGAAATTAAAATTTTAGACGATAAAAAATATATTGCCATATCCGAACGATTAAATGAAATCGGCCGGATGCTCGGTGGGTGGATAAAAGGCCTGCAAAATAAAACTCCCGCTACATAAGGCGGGAGAAACTTCAAGGAGTTTCGAGAAAAGACCCGGTTGTCAGCGTACCACTCGTTCGGGTTCTCAACCGAATTCGCATTCACATTCCAGCCGCCGTTGTCGGCGTTCCAGTTAGCGTCCACGGCCCGGAGCAATATCGTACTAAAAGCCATCTATACCACTGCCCCTTGAATACTCTCGAGGCTGTATCTTATTTGGGACCTTAAAAGTCCGCCAGCTTTTAATACCAATTCCTTGTAATTTTTTAAGAATTATTTTTACCTCTTGCACAAGGCATACCCGACGCAATTCTCATAAAAAGTCCTTAGATTCATAACAGAAAAGCCGTGGCCGTTCTGTCTGTATGAATCCTTGTTTAGAGTATCAAAATTTGGAAAAAAGAAAAACCCTCGGCGGTAATAGATACCAACCGAGGGTCAAAGGTTAAAAGGAACAAAAGGACAAAAGAGCTAAGTCGCAGAGGAACTGCGAGAAAAGACCCGGCCGTCAGCGTACCACACGTGCGGGCTCTCAACCGAACGCGCAAACACATACCAGCCGCCGTAGCCGGCGAAACAGAAAGCGCCCACGGCCCGGAGCAAGCCGTTCACATCTTTGACATAAAAGATGTTAGCCCAGCCGTTGGTGAGCAAAACACCATCTTCGCCCTTTGGCTGCTTGGCCATAAGGGCATGAACTTCGGTCAGGGTCGTTTCGGCCTTGGTCTCACCACCCAGTTCGGCAAGAATGGGGCCATCCACGGACGGCTGACAGAGACGATGAGATTGCAGTGTGGATTCCGGAATTGGCCCCTCAATCTTGCCGAGGAACCAGTTGTCGAAATTGCTACCAGTGCCATAAATCTTAACTTCGGCCTTTCGGCTGGTGTCCTCCTTGAATTTGTCCTTGGCGACAAACCTTTCAGTGGTCGCGGGAACGGTGATCGCACCGAGGAATTCCAGCAGGGACCCGAGTGGAGACTCGAGCTCCCACGGATTCTCCTTGCGGAGAAACTTTTTCGTGGCCTCAATCCACTCCGGATCAGACAACTTCTCCAGGAGGTCGCAGACAATACCGAGCGCTTGGGCCGGTAGAGTCACGAGCTTCCTTACGGCGATACCGAACATGTCTTTGGACATGGTCAGCTCCTTTGTTTTTGGCCAACCTTTAGTCCTGCACCATGCAGAACCTTGAGCTGACCGATTTTTTAAGGTACAATACAAGTATATCAGATAGCCAAGGGGAAGTCAAGGGCTGGTCATGTATCGTCTTAAAAACACAGAAAATGGCTTGAAAACTAGTGATCATAATATACATTTGATTTTAACCAAATATACGCTATGATGGTTATGATCATATGCAAACCTCAACAAAAACAATCGGAATCGCAAAGCAAGAAGTCCAAAACATACTCAAGCGTTATCGCTTGGGCTGGAAAGATGTTGCCCCCGATCAAGATGCGCTGATCTGGCAAAAAGTAAAACCGCTAGCCAAAAAAGTGCGCCGGGGGCTATTTCGTAAAATTTATTCCTCACTAAAGAAGAGTGTCTAAAAAACAAAAGACCAAGGTCTTTCTTGATTCTAGTGTGATAATAGCGGCTCTTTTATCGTCAACGGGCGGCTCTTTTCGTATTTGTAAAGAATCTCATGAAGGAAGATTGATGTTGCAAGCCAATAAATATGTCCTGAAAGAACTGCGGGAAGTATTAAACCGCAAATATCCAGAGAGATTAGAACAATTGTCTTTACTGTTACAATTCGCCAAAATCAAAATACGGTCAAACCCCAAAGTACAGCTGGTGGAACAGTCAGTAAAAATAATCCAGGCCGAAGACGCGCCAATACTTGCTGGAGCTATTCAGGCCAGGGCTAATTTTTTAATCACCCTTGACCGCAAAGATTTTATGACCAAAAAATTAGCCGAATCGGGACTACCTTTGATAATCGTAACACCAGAAACATTCTTTAAGGAACACTGGATTGATTAAATCTTTTCTAATTAAGGAATTACCTCATTATCTTTGCGCAGGGTTACGACAATGTCTTTATCGCGCCAAGTAAATCTGTTAGAATAATCAGATGGAACAATCTTTACTAGATGAATTAAAATTATCTCTGGAAAAAGAAAAAAATAATCTCACCCAGGAATTGAGAGGCATTGCCGCGCCCGATAAAAATGTTAAAGGCGATTGGGATGCTAAATACGAAAACCTGGGCGATAGCTGGGATGAAAACGCTCAAGAGGTTACGGAATACGCCACGCGCGTGCCTTTGGAACATGAACTGGAAATCCGTTTGCAGCAAGTTGAACTGGCGCTCAAAAAAATTGACGACTCCACCTACGGCATTTGTGAAGTGTGTAAATCAGTTATGGACGAAAATCGCCTTAAAGCCAATCCCGCCGCCGCAACTTGCGTCCAACATGCCCAGTAAAATTTATTCTGCCGCTTTAGTGGGCCTAGACGCCCAGCCCATAGAAGTGGAGGTAGACCTTTCGCCCGGCCTCCACTTTTTTAGTATTGTCGGCCTGCCTGATAAAGCGGTGGAAGAATCCAAAGAAAGAATTTCTTCGGCCATAAAAAATTCCAATCTGGTGCCGCCCAGCCGTAAAAACCAAAGAGTGCTGGTTAATCTGGCTCCAGCCGATTTAAAAAAAGAAGGTCCGAAGTATGACCTGCCGATGGCCTTGGCCTATTTGGTGGCTTCTCGCCAGATTGGTTTTGATTCGGAAGGTAAATTATTTATTGGAGAACTCGCTTTGGACGGAAAAATTCGTTCGGTCGCGGGCGTTTTGCCGATGGCTTTAATGGCTCGATCGTTCGGTCTAAAAAATTTCTTTGTTCCTCCAGGCAACGCCGCTGAAGCCGCGCTGGTGGAAGAAATAAATGTTTTTGCGCCCAAAAATTTAACCGAACTGATAAATCATCTCACTGGCAGAAAAATAATTACCGCGACTCCGCCCACGCTTTTGGCTGAAGATGAGACCGAATTTGAAAATGATCTAGCCCACATTAAAGGCCAGGAATACGCCAAACGCGCTTTAGAAATTGCCGCGGCCGGCGGTCATAATTTGCTTATGACCGGCCCGCCCGGTTCGGGCAAAACCTTGCTGGCGCGAGCGTTGGTTTCTATTTTGCCAAAAATGCATAAGGACGAGGTTTTGGAAACCACTCGCATATTTTCGGTGGCGGGACTGATTAAAGAAAGCGATGCGTTGATTAAGGTGAGGCCGTTTAGAGCGCCCCATCACACTTCTTCCGCCGCGGCTTTGGTGGGCGGCGGCAGTATTCCCAAGCCCGGAGAAATAACTTTATCCCATCGCGGGGTCTTATTTTTGGATGAATTCCCCGAATTTGATCGGCCGGTTTTGGAAAGTTTACGCCAACCCCTGGAAGACGGCACTGTAACCGTTTCCCGAGTAAAAGGTAGTTTAACTTTTCCAGCTAAATTTATACTGGCCGCCACCATGAACCCGTGTCCCTGCGGTTTTCTTAATGATCCAGTAAAAAATTGCACCTGCACCCCGTTTCAAATTCAAAAATATCGCCGCAAACTTTCCGGTCCATTGTTGGATCGGATTGATCTGCATGTGGAAGTGCCCCGAGTTAAATACGAAAAACTGGCTTCGGCCGGTCTAAGTGAATCGTCTAAAGAAGTAAGAACCCGAGTAGAAAATGCCCGAACTATTCAACGCCAAAGATTTTCAGAGGGTGGAGGGCCCACCAATTCGGAAATGAAAAGCCGCGACATAAAGACATTCTGTCCTTTAAGCGAGCCCTGCCAGCAGATTTTAAAAAGCGCGGTTTATAAATATAATCTTTCAGCCCGGGCCTACCATCGCGTTATCAAACTTGCCCGCACAGTTGCCGATTTGTCTGCCGAAACCGATATCAAACCCGACCATCTCAACGAAGCCCTCCAATACCGCCCACAAAATTAACACCATGACACCGCTAATAATTTTTCTTTCAATAATTTTGGCTTATCTCGGTAACCGGGTTTTTGTGTTCAATCCTTTTGATTACGGTCTAGTCACGGCCTTCATAAAAACCGGTCTGGCTGCCGTTTTTATGTTGGCTGTTCCGGTGGCCATAATAAAATTCTGGTTCAAAAAGAATCTGTCCGAATTCGGGTTGGCTCTGCCCCAAAATAAAAAAGAAACATTACTGCTAACCGGGGCGGTTTTTTTAATTAATCTGCCGATCATATTATTTTTTTCTAAACAGCCGGATTTTCAGTCGTATTATGGATTAGCCAATTTGGACTTGCTGTCGGGTTATGCCATTATCTTTACGCTACTGCCGGCAATTTATTATTTCTCCGAAGAATTTTTGTTTAGAGGTTTTCTTTTTTTGGGAATTTATCAAAGATCGGAATTAAAAAGCTATGTTATTACCGCGCTTATTTTTTCGGCGTTTCATGTCGGCAAACCCACCGCTGAAATATACTACGCCTTCTTTTTTGGTCTGATGGCCTGTTACTTAACGCAAAAAAGCCGCTCGGTTCTGCCGGCGGCTGTGGTTCACTTCGCGCTAGCGATGGTTCTTAATTTACTAATAATTTATTTCGCTTTTGGCTTATAAATAATCCCCCGAGTATTCATAATGGCAAACCTTGGAGGTTTGCCATCTTTATTTTTCCATCCTAAAGGATTACTCTTCTTTAATTTCTCATAAATTTCAGTATTTTTATAATAGAACTATACAGCACAGAACTTCCATTCTTTAGAACATTCCTTCAGTAATTTTACAATAATACATTAATACATTAACATGGAACTTTTGTTCTACATCATTTACCAGCAATTGCGTGAAGATGATAGATAGATAGTAGATAGAAGATAGAAGATATATAAATAAATGATAACTATACTAGAAATATGTATATTATGTATACACTAAATACATAGCATACATATATACAGGATATATAGGTTGTGTAATCTAGTAATTAACCAAAGGATTTCTGGCGCCGCGGACTTCAAAATGGGTATGGCAACCAGTGGTATTGCCAGTAGAGCCCATCAATCCAATCACTTGGCCCTTACTGACAAATTGGCCCACACTAACCAATAACTGCGATTCATGAGCGTATAAAGTTATAGTGCCGTTATTGTGAGCGATTTTTATGTATTTGCCGTAACCGCCGTTCCAGCCCTGGTCATCGGAGGTGATAACCGTGCCGGCGGCAGCGGCGTAAATAGGGGTATTGCACCAATCCTTGCCGCCAATATCAACCGCGTTATATTTATGCAGGCCGAAGGTAATGCGGCCGCCCGAAGGGCGGCCGTAATAACCCGCCAAATCAGGTAAATTCTGCTGGGGAATTACAACTGCCGGCGCGTATTTGGGGCTGATGGGAACATGCTCGCCGCCGGGAATGATCAAAACATCGCCCGGTTTTATTAAAGCGTTATCGGGCAAGTCATTGAAAGCCAAAATTCTGTCGGCATCGGCCTTGTATTTTAGAGCCAGACCTTGAATGGTCTCACCCAGCTTAACCACATGTTTAACGCCATCCACCGGCAAAATAGCAATTTTATCGCCTAGTTTAAGTTTGGCGCTCTTGCTCAAATTATTGGCGCCAACCAATGTATCCACCGAAACGCCAAAATCATCAGCGATGGACTGCAGAGTATCGCCTGGTTCAACTTCATAAGTTAAAATACTGCCGTTGTTGTCAAAATTAGAAATTCCGCCCAAGGGTATAACCGCCAAGACCGGCTCTTGAGCCACCAAGGCATTGCCGCTGGCCGTTTCCAAGCGGCTTATTTCGGTATCAGCATCAGGGCCGCCGCTAGCCGATGATTTTTTGCCGCCCGAGCCATAACTTATTGAATTGGCTAGGCGATCTTCCAAGTTGCTCACAAAAAGAAAAGCGCTCATAACCGGCGAGTCCTGTGAAAGAATGCCGCTTACTTTAAGAAAATTATTTTTATCGCTGGTTATTTCTTCGGTCACTTCTGTTTGATCGGAATCCGGAACCAAATAATTATCGCCCGAGAAAATCCAAATTCCAAGAACCAAAAACAGCGCCGCTACCGAAAAAATAGCCGCGGCTTTAATCGGGTTGGATTGACGCGCCAACATCAACCCAACTTCCTTAAGATAAGAAAGTATTTTTCTCGCGAGTAAAATTAAATGAGGTCTGATACTAATAGGTGAGAAGGCGTTGGGCGAGCATCATTCCGGCGAACCACCGAAAAAATGCCGAAAAACACCAATATGCTCTATAGACCGCAAAAACCCCGCAGGGGGTCTAACTGCATAAAGTATAGCTTTTGGGGCGAGCCAGGTCAATCAGACAATCCACAACCTGCCTAGCGGCCAAGATATGGTATTCTAATTTAATAATTGCCGAAAAATAATGGATGACATCTTAAAAAATTTAAATAAAGAACAGCAAGAAGCGGCGCGGCACATTGATGGGCCATTGTTAATAATCGCTGGAGCCGGTTCGGGTAAAACACGGGCGTTAACTCATCGCATCGCTTATTTGATCGCTTCGGGTATTAAACCAGAAAACATTTTGGCTTTAACCTTCACCAATAAAGCCGCCCAAGAAATGAAAAATCGGGTTTTTCGATTGATTGATTCTGCTACCGGAAAATTACCCGGCTTCATGGGCACATTTCATTCGCTGGCGGTAAAAATTTTAAGACAGGAAATTGAAAAACTGGGCCAAAGCCGCGACTTTAGTATTTACGACGAAAATGATTCTTTGACGGTGATAAAAGAAATCATGGCTGGTTTGGCTATAGATCCCAAACAATATCGGCCAGCCGGTCTGGCCAACGCCATATCATCACAAAAAAACGAGCTGGTTTCGGCGGGCGAGTATCAAGAACAAGCCAAAGAATTCTACGAACAACTGGTAGCTAAGGTTTTTATAAAATACGAAGAATACTTAAAATCAGCCAATGCTTTGGATTTTGACGATTTACTGTTGCTGACAGTGCGATTGCTTAAAAACCACCCGACTGTTCTGGCCAAATATCAAGAAAAGTTTAAATATATTTTGGTGGATGAATATCAAGACACCAACACCGCCCAATATGTTTTTTTAAAACTTTTATCCGAAAAATATAAGAACTTGTGCGTGGTGGGCGATGATTGGCAATCCATCTACCGTTTTAGAAATGCCGATTTTAGAAATATCCTTAATTTTGAAAAGGACTACCCGCAAGCCAAAATTGTTTTTTTGGAAGAAAATTACCGCTCCAGCCAAAATATTCTGAACGCGGCTCACGCGGTGATTGAAAAAAATGTTTATAAAACCAATAAAAATCTCTGGACCAAAAAAGGCCTAGGCGAAAAAATAAAAATAATTGAAGCCGACTCCGAACTGGAAGAAGGTTATTTTATCGTGACAGAAATAAAAAATATTTTGTCTTGGGGGAAAACCGGAGCGCGCGATCTAAGCGATTTTACGGTGCTGTATCGCACCAACGCCCAATCCCGCGCCATAGAAGAAGCCATTATCCAAGAGGGCTGGCCCTATCGCATGGTGGGCGCTTTAAAATTTTACGAGCGGCGCGAAATAAAAGATATCATCAGTTATTTACGGCTAATCCAAAACCCCGATGATATTTTATCTTTGAAAAGAATCATAAATATTCCGGCGCGCGGCATCGGTAAAACAACTTTAAGCGGTTTTATTTTCGCGGCGGAATTATATCAATCAACTAATCCCAAAATAGTATCTTTCGCCCAATTGATGACCGATTTTAGACAAATTACCGCGTCAAAAAAATTAAGTGAGCTTATAAAAACCATTCTGGAAAAAATTAAATACCAGGATTATTTAACCGCCGAGGACAAAGAAAACGAATCGCGTTGGGAGAATGTTCAGGAACTAATCGGCGTTTCGACCAAATTTAACACTATGGCGCCATTAGAAGGACTGCGATCTTTTCTAGAAGAAATCGCCTTAACCATGTCCACCGACGACGTAAAGTCGCGTGGCGACAACGTCGCTTTACGCGACATTTCCAACGACAAAGGCCAGATAAATTTAATGACGCTTCATTCCGCCAAGGGCCTAGAGTTTCCGGTGGTTTTTATTGCCGGCGTCGAGGAGGGCTTGTTGCCGCATTCCCGAAGCATTTACGACCCCCAGCAAATGGAGGAAGAGAGGCGATTATGCTATGTTGGCATTACTCGGGCCAAAGAAAAAATTTATTTGATATTCACGCGGCGACGGAGTTTATACGGCAAAACCCAAGCCAATCTGCCCTCGCGGTTTCTAAACGACATTCCCGAACATCTGGTTGAATTTGAATCATGTTAAAACCCAACAAACACAAAGGCCAGCATTGGCTTATCTCAAAAACATACTTAAAAAAAATTGTAGAATCGGCTCAAATAAAAGCCGGCGAAATTATTTTGGAAGTTGGTCCCGGCACCGGCAATTTAACCGAGGAACTTTTGAGCGCGGGAGCGCGAGTCATAGCTGTGGAAAAAGACCATGATCTCATTAAACTCCTGTTGGCCAAAACAAAAAGTGTGCACGAATTTGCGATCGCAGATTCGCGCATCAAGCTAAAAATTATTGAAGATGATATTTTAGAATTTGATGAGAATCAAATAAAAACAAATTATAAAATAGTCGCCAATATACCCTACTACATCACCGGCCCGATCATACAAAAATTTTTATGGTCTGCCAATCCACCCGCCGAGATGATCCTGATGGTTCAAAAAGAAGTGGGTGAACGAATCTGCGCCCAGCCGCCCCGCGCCAACTATCTTTCTAGTATGGTTCAATCGCTAGCCGAAACCAAAATACTCTTTAAGGTTTCGCGAGATAATTTCTGGCCTAAGCCCAAGGTGGATTCGGTCGTAATCAAAATAACTCCACAACGACAAGCGACAAGCGACCCCACTACGCTAAAGCTTCGAGGGGCAGGCAAGGGACAAGTTAACGAATTTACAAATTTTTTAAAAATTGTTTTTAGACAACCGCGGCAGACATTGTTTAATAATCTTAAAAGAGGAAAACTGCCTCAAGAAAAAATTGACGCTGTTTTCATCAAACTAAAAATCTCCAAAAATACCCGTCCCCAAAACTTAAGTGTGAATGATTTGCGAAAACTATTCGTATCATTCGTATGTCATTTGTAGATTGGCATCGCATTAGTAATGTTTAGCAATGTTTTGGGTGGTTTTCTGTGGAAAACATTGATAAATCTGCTCAAGTAAAAAGCCGTCAAGAGTGGTACAATTTAACTAATGCCTAATCACTCCCGAAAATATTTTTGGCTTGGTTTGATTTTTGTTTTTCTTATGGGAATTTTTGGCGGCGCTTATTTGGTTTTAAAAAGTTCCATCACCCAGGGCGAACTGGCCAATTCCACCCCCGCCTCGGACGGCAAATCCAGCGATGAACTCTTGGCCGAACTTTTAAAACTAAACCAGCAGGAGCAAAACGCGCTGGAACCCTACATTCCGCCCGAAGATAAAAACCTGACCGAGGATTTTTTAAAAACCATTGTTGATAAAAGCAGTGGCGACAGAATCAACCCCCAGCAAATAACCAGCGATGATTTTTTTGTGTCCACGATTTTGCCTTACCTAAAAGGCAATCAGATTGATCTGTTTCCCGAGATTCCCGATTCGGTCTTAAAAATCACCACCGACTCCAAAACCAATTTACAAAAATACTACAAAGACACCAATAAAGATATGATCGTGTTTTTTGACGCGGTTAAAAAAATCACCAAGATAGACGAAACAAAACTTCAGGATTCGGCCACCCAAGATGAACTAAATATGCTCGCTTCGGGTTTGGCCGAGGCGTTTCAAAATCTTTCCAAAATAGAAATTCCGCCCAGCCAAAAAGAACTTCACAAAAAAATTATGGTGTCGTCGCTGTCGTTGCAAAAAGTGGCGGAAGCCATGATTAATTACGAAACCGACCCGCTAAAATCTCTGCTGGTTATAAACGAGGCCGAGGCCTTGGGAAATTTCTGGCAAGAAACGCTTTTTGACTATGTTAAATATCCCCAATCAAAAAGACCTTGATGATCTGGGCTAAACAAAGAAAAATAATTGTCGCGATTGCTCTGGCTGTGTTTTTAGCGGCCAATTTGTTTGTTGTGCCTAAAGCGCAGGCCGTTATGGGCGTAGCCGATGTTACCGTTACAACAACAGCTGTGGATGTCCCCAGAACCTTCACTCAAATTGCCGGCAAAATCCTCGGTGTGATTTTCCAGCAGTTAAGGCGGCGGTTTGTAACCATGCTGCAAAATGATTTGGTGAACTGGGTGCAGGGCGGCGGCCGGCCGAGATTTATAACCAATCCTAAAAAATTCATCCAGCAGGCCGCCGATCAAGCGCTGGTGTCGTCTTTAGACCAATTTTTCATCCAACACGGCAAGGATATTTGTTCGTCATTCAGGCCCCAATTGCAAATGTTGGTGCAACAGGCCAGTTTCGTTCCAGAATTCGGGGCCAGATGCACTTTGAAAGATATCAACAACAATCTTCAAAACTTCTCCCGCAACTTTAACGATGGCGGTTGGGAAACATGGATTTCTTTGCATCAGACCCAGAATACTTTGCCGGGCAGTTATCTAGCGGGAGTACAAACCATCCGCGCCAAGACCACCACGGCTGGCAACACCATGAATACGCAAATCCTTGCCGGCAAGGGTTTTATGGACCAAAAACTGTGCGCCAAGTCCACTGTCAGAGTAGGTCTCTTTGCACCCAGTGAATCCAACAGACAGACCCGGGCTGAACAGATCTATGAGGAGGCGAAACTGGAGACATCGTTTCCAGGCACCGATTTTAAAACACAATACACATATACATTGACAATGGAGGAGGCGCTAAAGCAAGCCAAAGAAGAGGAATCACTGTTAACTATTATCCCCGAAGGCGGAGTAAGCGGGTCATTATACGACACAAAAACAAAGGATTACACCAACGAACCCGGTGGAGGCATTTCTATGTCGCGTCTCGGATCGAACGAAACCTGCGCCGAAACCGTTACTGTTACCCCCGGCAGTGTGATTGGCGATCAAATCTCGGGAACGCTAAAATCCACCGGTATAGATAAATTAATCAACGCCAAAGAAATTGCCGAAATTATAGACGCGGTGATAGATGCTGGCGTGAATCGCGTGGCTCGCGAGGGCTTGTCTTTGGTAAAAAGCGGCCGAGGTTCGTACACTAAACCGGCCCGGCCAATAACTCGATTGGCTAAACCAACTGCTTCGGTTCAAGGTTTGGAAGGCGTTAAAGCCACCGAACTATTAAATCAGGTAGTGGAATTCAGAACCAAAACCAACACTCTGACAGCGCTTATGGACAAAGCCGCCAAAAGCAACAACCTGGATAAATTCAAAAACCGGCTGGAATCAATTTTTTCTTCTTTCGGCTGGAACTACTTTTGTAGTGGTAGAAAAGAAGTTGAGGCCATATCTTCAGCTAACCGGGGCGACGGTACCGGCAATGTTATAGACCGATGCGCTTTCGGCAAAGGCCCTTATCCGGTAAAAGGATTTCCTCAAGCATCCTGGCCCGATAAAGCCGATTTCGCCCAAGAAGGGCAAATGCCGGGGGTCTATTTGGCCAACAAGGCATTGTACGAGAAACTAGATAAAAAATGGGGTGTAGTCAGCGAATTTTTAGATAAACAACTGCCCGGAAAAATAACTGATGCCTGCAAAGTTCCCGATGTCAGTTTTACGCTTAATGCTGATACCGACAACTTGCCGTTTGCGACTAGCGGCGGGTCAGTTTTTTTTAGCTGGATGGGTTCAAAAAGAAAGTATCATGATGAAATTTTGCCCCCGCGAGACCTTAATCCTGACGCTGATAAAGACACCAAAGACACCCGCGCGCTAAGCACCACTGGAGAATCATGGAAACTGGATTTAAATATAATGGCCGCCGAGGCCCAGAACAGAAAAATACAAAACGAGAATCTGGTTAAGGCCTATGATGAATTACTAATTGGCCTGGCCGATCAAAAAAGACAGGTGAAGGAAGAGAAAAAATTTGCCGATGACACCGCCTCAAAAATTATCCTCTACGCCACCGTGCTGATGGACTATGATCGCGCCGGACGGAGCGTCAATCTAACTCAAACGATAAAAAAATATAACGACGCTTTAAATAAAAATGATGATGTTTCTTTAGAAGCAGCCCGCAAGTTGCTGTTGGACAAGCATAAACTGACTCGGGAAATTTGGGAGAGAAATCAGCAAGCAACGGTTGATTCCTTAAATAAAGGTCTGCCGGCGCCGACAGCGGAGCAATTAATCAACAGCATTGATTTAGAAAACATCTCCTCTGAAAATCCGGAAATTCCAGATACCTTCACTCCGCCTGTTTCCACACCGCCAGTCCAACAAACAAGTTCGGTGTCGCCAGAAGAGCTTACAAAAGAACAAAATAAACTAAAAATAATAAAAGAGGCGGTAAGAATAATAAACGAATCGTTGGTTCCCAAAACCGACGAAGAAGAAAAGGCCTCTGAAAATGGCATCATCTTGATGGGCCTGCCGCCTTCGGATGCTGTTAGCCAGGCCATGGTTAATCTTAATGATAACGCCGGGAATAAATTTTTTGATTACGGCGTTGAACAAATAACCAATGAACTGGAATCCAGAGACGGCAATGTGACCAAAATGCAAATGGATCTGGCCAACAAGTTGGGCAAGTTTCCAGCAAGCGGCAATGGCGGCGCGGCTGACAGAATACAAGCCGGAGTGGACGGCGGGGATAGCGAATGGGAAAAACATTTTAAGCTCCGTTTTGAATATGCCTACGCCAGTATGATTTATGATTTTTATACTAACCATTTTAAGTGCCAGTGATGCGAATCGTGAAACTTGAAATATGAAGCATCATCAAGAATTATAAAGTTGTGATTCCACAAAAAAATAAAAACAGAAAATGGCGTAAATATCTTGGACTGCTGGCCGCGGTCGTGGTTTTGGTTTTACCGCTAACAACGCGCGCGGGCATCATTGATGGAATTGTTGGTCTAGCCCTTGATCCTATTTACGACATCATTTTATCGCTGATAAATATGGTCGTAAATTTTATCGGCACGGTGCTGATTGGACTCGCGGCTTCCATTGTTAACTATACTTTTAATTTTCCCAATTTTGTAACTTCTCCGGTGGTGCAAATCGGCTGGTCGGTTTCGCGCGACCTGGCCAACATGGCTTTTATTTTAATAATGCTCGGCATCGCTTTCGCCTATATTCTGGATTTGGATATTTACGGCGTTAAAAAAATGATCGCGCCGTTAATTGTTATGGCGCTGTTGTTAAATTTTAGTTTGATAATCGGCGGCGTGTTTATAGACATCGGCAATTCACTGGGAAAATTTTTTGTTTCGGGCGGAGCGGGCAATTCCACCGGCGTGGGCGACGGCATTATGGCCGCGGTGCAAGCCGGCCAACTGGCCCAAATCAGAAATAATGTGGCGGCTAGTTCGCCGATCTCAAATTTGATAATGGCTTCGGTTTTTCAATTGGTTTTTTATATTATTTTGGCTTTTATGCTTTTTGCCATGGGTTTTGTGATGCTCTACCGCATTGTGAATTTATGGATTTTGCTGATTTTAGCGCCTTTGGCCTGGGTCTGCGTCGCCGTTCCCAACATGAAGAGTTACTACAGCCAGTGGTGGAGCAAATTTTTAAAATGGGCTTTTTATCCGGTGGGTCTGGGATTTTTTGTTTACATCGGCACGCTGGCCGGCGCTTCGCTTTTTGGCGCTGATTTAAGCGGCGGTAATTTCGTGCGAGATACCGGCGGCCTGGCCTGGCTGTTGCCCGACACCTCAATCTCGCTGGTATTGCAGTTTATCGTGGTGGTGATGATTTTGATGATGGGTTTGGCGGTTTCGGAGAGTTGGGCCGGCAAAAGCGGCAAAATGGTGATGGACTGGGGTAAAAGCGCCCAGAACTGGGGGCTGGGGAAATTAAAGAGTGGTACCAGAGCCATTCCTGGAACAGCCGTAAAAACAGCCGATCGTTTCACCGGCGGAGCCGTATCACGCGGCCTCGCCACGGGCCTGGAGCGTTTAGAAAAAGCTCCGCTTATCGGACGCGCCATAGGTGGACCGGGCGCTCGATTCCAACGCCAGCAAAAAGCGCTTAAAGATGCCGAGGGTAAATTAAAAGGCCTGCGGCCTCAAGATCTTAGGGCTATATTAAATCAAGTTGCCATTACTCCCGAGGGGCAAGCCCGACGCGCCGCCGCCCTCTCACAATTAGCCGACAAGGGTCAGCTAAAAGATGAGGATAAAAAACACATACAAGATTTTCAAGCCGCTGGCGGTAATATAAAAGATCTTTTGGAACGCCGTCTGGACTGGGCTCTTGATGAAGTTATCCAAAACTTAATGGCAAAAGATATTAACA
>ERZ1292629.1052-Hain-H43-01um-R1-1052-length-28960-cov-70_pt1 | contig 28960 bp, 39 predicted proteins | sample MGYA00564399_ERZ1292629 | MGnify/ENA primary metagenome ERZ1292629 (study PRJEB36523, sample SAMEA6512636) | groundwater metagenome | collected 2019-01-08 | study: AquaDiva: Metagenomics assemblies of 32 groundwater samples
CCTATTTATGAACTATCCGTGAGGATTTGGGTAACATTTATTATGAGCTATAACGCACTCTTTACTTTTTTCGAATAGGTATGTTAAAATTAACCTTAGTTAACTGTCTATTCGCGCCGACAGTTAAGATGACGGGCGCCTATACTCTTTTCAGAGTTGTGGATAAGTCTGTCTTTTTTCTTATTAACATTTGATGCTTATTGCAAAAATGTGTGCCTCTGTTGCCCACGACAATTCGCGTAATCGTGCCACCGCATCCAGGCTTGGCGCATTTCGTTCCGGTCTTTTGATAGGCATAATGTTGTTCTTGGAATCGCCCTTTTTCACCGTGAATATTTCGGTAATCAGACATAGAATCTCCTCCAAAATCGATGCCTTTTGACAGGGTTTGTTTAATTGCCTTGAATAAACCTTTCAATTTAACGGATGTAATATTGTGTACCTGTTCAAGCGGATGAATACCCGCGCGCCAAAGAGATTCATCGGCGTAGATATTACCAATTCCCGCGACTATTTTCTGGTCAGTGATTACTTGCTTTATTTTTCCTTTGGGACGAAGAAATAGTCGAGTCTTGAATTTCTGAAGTGTAAAATCTTTTAAAAGAGGTTCTGGACCAATGTCTTTCAGATGTTTAGACTCATGCATTGTTTTTGCGTCAATCAATGTCACCTTGGCGAATTTTCTTGAATCCGAAAGAGCTAGCCGCTTTCCATTCGAAAAAGTCAAGACAAAATGAATGTGCCTATTAAAAGGGTCTTTCAAAGATTCTGGTGAAATAGGGATCCAAGGCTTCGGATTTTCCACTGTATTCTTTCTCAATGTAATCGGGTCGAATTCAAAGTCACCGAATAAAAGGTGGCCTGTCATTTTCATATGCACCAAGATGAGTTCACCGCTGTTCAATTTAATGAGTATATTCTTGGCTCTACGGCTCACTGCTACGACTTCTTTGCCGATGACCTGCTTTTTGAAATGACGGAAATAAGCAGAGTCTTTGATGTTTTGGGAACCAATCCAATATTCGCTATCATAATCAGACCATGCGTCAATAATTCGGAGACCAATTACCGTCTCCTTCAAGCCATTCACGGTTGTTTGTACTTCGGGAAGTTCAGGCATGTTAGAATACTACCATGCGTCATTACCTTATTGCTCTCTTTGCCATCCTTCTTCTCGCAACGCCATGGCTCGCGGTCAATTATTCGGATCAAATTAAGGATTTGACGATAGTCTTTACCGATATCGCGAATCAGATAGCCGCCGTGGTTATGCATAATCCCCGCACCATTGCCGGCTTGCAATCGAAATATAATATAGCGGCATCGCAAGGACAAGCGAAAATAAGAATATTGCTCGTGCCCGGGCATGAGCCAAATTATGGTGGCGCTGAATTTGGCTCTATCAAAGAAAGGGATTTGACCGTCGAATTGGCGAATAATTTGCAACAGATTCTGGCGAATAACAGCAAATATCAAGTTTTCGTAACGCGGAGCGCGACGGCCTGGGCTCCGGAATTCGCCGACTATTTCAAGAATTCTTGGCAAAATATTATCGATTGGGTCAAAGTCTATCAACAAGGATCAGTGAATTTAGTTTCTGTGAATTCCACAAACGGCAAACCGCGCGTTTATCACAACAAAGCGCCACAGAATGTCGCCCTACGTTTGTATGGCATTACGAAATGGGCCAATGATAATAATATTGATATCGTCATTCACATTCATTTCAACGATAATCCCGGACATTCTTCCAAGTCGGCCGGTAAATACAGCGGATTTACCATATATGTGCCGGAAAAACAATACTTAAACAGTACGACAACTCAAGCTATAGCCCAAACGGTTTTCCGCCGCCTAGTAAAATATAATCCAGTGAGTGACCTGCTTGGAGAATCGAATGGTATCACTTATGAGCCCGACCTTATCGCTATCGGTGCTTATAATACCGCTGATGCCGCTAGTATGCTTATCGAATATGGTTATATTTACGAACCGCAGTTCAACAATCCTTTCGTGCGCGATTTGGCTCTGAAAGATTTGGCGTTTCAGACATATTTGGGTTTGCAAGATTTCTTTGACCCGAGTAATACGATAAGTTTGGCTAATTCGTATGACACTTTGGTTTTGCCATATAAATGGAAATCTCCTATAAGTGCCAAGAGTTCATCTTCACAGGACATTTTTTCTTTGCAGACGGCTTTCATCTTTGACGGTTTGTATCCTCCAATAAAGATGAATATGAATGATTGTCCGCGCACAGGGACTATAGGGGCTTGCACGAAAGCGTCCTTAAACGCGTTTCAAAAGAAGTATGGTATTACAGGGGAAGAGGGAGTAGTAGGACAGAAAACCATCGAAAAACTAAATGATATTTTTAGTACAAAGATTTAGTGATTTGCTCCCAGAAATTTCATTCATTACAGCCTGCGAGACTCTGGTCGTTAATTTGCAAGACATTTTGGCTCACGGGGCATAGCACGCGGAGCCAAAATGTCTAGCAAATTATACTCCCCTCAAACAAGTTCTCGGCTGTAATGAATGAAATTTCTGGGAGCAAATCACGCAACCAACTTCTTTATTTCCTCTCTCGCCACTTCCGCGTCGCTCCAAGGGATTTTCGTGTCATTCGGGCCCATAATATACGGGTCGGTTCCCTTGCCGGTAATCAGAACTGAATCTCCTCGCTTGGCTCTTTTGCATGCTTCGCGGATTGCTAGGCGACGGTCCATTATTATTGTTAGTTTTCTGGAAATTATTCCTTGTGCGACATCATTCACGATTTTATTCGGGTCTTCATCGTACGGGTCCTCGTTCGTTAGAATAATTTCTTCACAATAAGTATCGGCAATTCGCCCCATTTCCGCGCGTTTCCAACTATCGCGCCCACCGCCTGTACCGCCCAGAACACAGATATTCCTCGTAGACTTGAACACTTGATAGAATTTCTCAAGCGAATTCGGCGTATGCGCGTAGTCGACGACAACCGCGAAATCTTGCCCCACTTCAATTTTTTGAACGCGGCCGGGAATCTTGTTGAATTTTTCCACGGCGCGAATTAGCGCTTCATCAGAAATTCCCTGACTTAGGGCCGTCGACGCGGCGGCTAGAATATTGTATAGGTTGAATAGTCCTGATAGTTTCGAATGAACTATTTTTCCATTGAAAGTAAAATCTATGCCTTCATTTTTTATCGCGTATGGCTTGACATCATTAATACCGTACAAAATCTTTTTATCAGCTTCACATTCTAGAAATCTTTTACTTTCTGGGTCATCCGCGTTGACGATGATAATCTTATTTGTCTTATGAGATATTGCTAAAGTTCTGCATATAGATGCTTTGGCGTCCGCGTAATTTTCATAAGAACCGTGCGCTTCTATATGTTCAGGCGCGAGATTGGTGAAGACAAAAGCGTTTAATTCAATAAAGCGGTGGCGATAGAGTAGCGCGCCCTGTGAAGTCATTTCCATGATCGCGTAGTCGCATTTTTGCTCAACCGCGTTTCGGAGGAATCTTTGTATGGCGAAACGCCCAGGCATGCTCATTTTGTAAAGATTGCTCGATGAAGTTTTCCCGATCTTGAATCGAATCGTATTCGAAAGCGCGGTTTTATATTCGGCTTCTTCCAAGATAGCATTCAGGATTTCTGTCGTTGAGCTTTTGCCTTTTGTGCCCGTGACGGCAATCACTTTGATATCTTGTGAAGGGAAGCGATACCATAGCGCCGCCGTGAATGAAAGCGTGAAATGGTATGCCGGCTGAAAGAAGCCAAATACCTTTGGCGGGATGAGTCGGCGGATTTTCCCTAGAATGGTGTCGAGCATTGTTTTAATATACTAACCAAGCATTTTTAAGGCCGCTTTCACTTTTGCGCCGGTATCTGTTGTATTTTTATCCACTTTCTTCAACGCCTCGCGAGCCTCGTCGGTGTTATATCCCAGAGCTTTTAGCGCCTCGATAACATCGGCGTCACTCGACATTTCCGCCGTCATCCGTTCGCCATGATCGCCAGCGAATGAAGACAGCTTGTCTTTGAGTTCGAGCACTATCTTTTCCGCGGTCTTTCTGCCAATACCAGATACTTTCACTAAATGAGCTATAGAGCCCGTGCGTATGGCGTTTCCTAGCGTATCGCTTGAAATTAATGACAAAATATTCAAAGCGCTTTTCGGTCCGACACCGGAGACTGTTATCAGGAGTTCGAAGAAGTCACGCTCTTTTCTAGTCGTGAAGCCGTATAGGTCTTGTGAGTTTTCTCTAACGGCTAGATGCGTCCATAGCGTCATTTCACTGTTTATTTTTATTGAATGCGAAGTGTCATCTGTTACGAATACTTTATAGCCGATACCATTGACATCAATTACGACAAAACGAGCGCTAATTTCCAAGATATTTCCTCTTAAAAGTGAAATCATGCTTGCATAATAACATAGTTTTGTGCTAACTTAACAATCAATCATATGCCGATAACATCTTCAGCTAAGAAAGCTCTAAGCGCTTCGAAAAGGAAGCATATTTTCAATATTCGCCGTAAGAACGCGGTTGACAAAAATCTCAAGGATTTTCGTAAACTCGTAGCCAATAAAAACAAAGTTGAGGCAGAGAAACTCCTCCCGCTTGTCTATCAGGCTCTCGACAAAGCGGCTAAGACTGGACAGATAAAGCATAACGCTTCCGCCCGTTTCAAGTCTCGGGCAATGGCGGCTCTCAGAAAGATTTCTTAACTGGTGCTGTATTCTTGAATTAGTCTGAACGCATTTCGTCCCGACCGTGGTCGCGGACGAGGAAGTCCCCCCGCTTGCCCGTCCGAAGCCGCGAGGCGAAGGAGGGCGAAAATTCGGAAAGGCGGCGGAGCCGCACGAATGACAATTTCAAGTTTTTCTTTGGCGGCAGATTCTTAAAGATTGCTTTCTGTGACTAAGCCGGAACTCTTGTTTATCAGATAATGTTCTTTCACAACTTTGGCAGTACATACATTTGACTCCCAATCAATACCGCAACTATTGTAATTTATTTGTATGACAACATCCCAACTATTACCGACAGATTTTATTTCTTGCGAAGCAATTTTCCAACCTCTCGGGTTTGCTTCATTGAGCTTTGCAAAAATAGCCCTGTCCGCAATCTTAGAAGCCAATAATTCATTATCAACCTTACCAACAACAGTAATCTCGTACTTACTAGCTATATCCGTAATTTTTTGTGAATTCAATTCAGGCTCACTGAATACTACATCATATTTTCCAGGAATTTCTGGGGCAGTAAATGTATAAGAGTAATCTCCGTACTTCCCATACATATAATTGTTGTTCGGGTCTTTAGGTGTCGTACTTTCGTTTGTGTAAACCACGAAAGGCAGAGAATTGTTATTAAAATCAGTATTAGGGCTATTTACCTTTTCTATGCTAAACGAAATAGTCGCGGACCGTGAAAACAAAATTTTGATTGCCCCTTTACTTTTAACATAATTAGGTTTGTTCTTCTCAAGAATAATTGACTTATAATTATCAGGAATAATTTCTTGTTGAGATGGAGATGCTTTTACAGGAGGTTGAATCTTTGTGGGAGTAGGTTTTGGTTGCTGTTCTGGTTGTGTCTGTGATATAGGAGTAGGTGTTGGATTAACAACTGGAGTTGTGGAAAAATATCCTACCGCCCCAATTATTATTAGTCCAACAACAGCAAAAATAATTATTGTCTGTGAAAATCCTTTTTGGTTCATATTATTAAAAATTAATTTCTATTTTTATGATTAAAAAATTTTCTTCCCCCAAAATTAAAATATGGTTCGAGCCGATGTTTTTCTCCGGGTTCTTTTGCGGTTTTGGGCGGTGTGGCTCCGCCGCCTTTCCGAATTTTCGCCCTCCTTCGCCTCGCGGCTTCGGACGGGCAAGCGGGTGGAATTCCTCGCCGCCGCAGGCGGCGAGAGTGGTTCAGACTAATTCAAGAATACTGCACCAGACAGGAAAAGTCAAAAAAGTTTTGGTGCCCCCGGGAGGAATCGAACCTCCATTGCAGGATCCGCAATCCTGCGTCCTATCCGTTGAACGACAAGGGCATATTCTGGTGGTTGAACACTAACACAGATTTTTATAATAACCAATATTTTCATTAAAATCCCAATCTTTCGAACAGATGTTTCAGCAATGGCTCGTGATGCTCGGTTTCGGCGATGTATTTTAGCAAAATCTCCCGCACCTCCTCCGGGTCAACCTCGTCAATATAAATAACAATGTAAGGCATGAATGTTTTTCTCGACTTCACCAATATTTTTGGGGGAAATTCATCGTGGGGAATCCAGAATGATTCTAAAGAAAGAAAGGGATAAAGAATACCGTCAATGATAATGCCGCGGTCGTTCACTTCGTGATAGACATTTTGCGATGGCTTCGAAGCGTGGATAACAAGTGCCGATGTCGCGACCAGAATGAAAATACCGGTAATAATATTGCCGAGAATAATAGCCACGGCTACTAGAGCTAGCGTGATAATGCCAACCGTCCAATACCAATCGGGCTTCTTTTCGATATGAAGATGCTCGGGCGCATTCCAAGAGATAAGTGCTTCCGTTGCCATAGACATATTTTACCACGATATAGTTCCAATTAGTATGTGAATAGCCCTTCGTTTATAAACGCCGTTCTATCAAACTAAATCAATAATGAGACGAGAGATTGATTAAGATTATTTCTTATGTAATCATGTTGCCATGGATGGGTGGCTGAGCGGTCTAAAGCACCGGTCCTGAAAACCGGCGTCCCTCACGGGACCGTGAGTTCGAATCTCACCCCATCCGCCTTCGCTACGCCGAAGCACCGAAGGTGCGAAGGCGAGATTGTAATGACGGCGTAGTTACGGCGAACGAAGTCCACATCAAATAACCATGCTTGAAATAACAACTTTATTGAAAGGATTGGCAATAGGTTTACTCATGGCAATTCCCGTAGGTCCCGTCGGAGTGCTTTGTATTCAAAGGACTTTAGACAGAGGCAAGCTTTCCGGATTTATCTCCGGTCTGGGCGCGGCTACCGTTGATGCTTTCTACGGAGCGATTGCGGCATTCGGACTTATGATAATATTTGATTTTTTGGTTAATTATCAGTTGGCGATTCAGTTAGTTGGCGTATTAGTTCTATTGTATCTAGGTATAAAGGCTTTCTTTGGTCCACAGAAAGAGACCATCTCTATTGAGAGAGGTACTGATATCATAACTGACTATTTTTCAACTTTATTATTAACGGCGACAAATCCGACGACGGTTGTTACTTTTACCGCTCTCTTTGCCGTTACGGTTACGGGTTTTTCTAGCGTAAGCTATGATTTAGCGACAATTCTAGTTATCGGCGTTTTCTTCGGTTCATCGTTGTGGTGGTTTATTCTAAGCCTTGGGATTGAATATATAAGTTTGAGAATGGGAAGTTTTTCTTTGGTGACAATCAATAAGATATCGGGAATTATCACGATATTATTTGCCATAGCCATATTGATGAATGTTTCTATGAATTTCGCTTTGGGACCCAAATGGTATAATTCAGTGAATTATCAGCAGATTTTTCGTATAGTGAACAAATGAAAGAAAAAAAACGGATATTAGGCATTGATTTTGGCGCCAAACGCGTCGGTATCGCTGTTTCCGATGAAAACAGGGAATTCGCGATTCCATTTACCGTTATCGCCAATACGCGCGATTTACTGGCGGAAATTATTAAGCTCGCGATTGATAATGAAGCGGTGGAAATCGTAATCGGCGAGTCGCGGAACTTCAAAGGCGAACCCAATCCTATTTTTAAAGATGCGGAAGAATTTAAAAAACAATTGGAGGCGCGTGATTTTATCGTGTATCTAGAGCTTGAATTTATGACAAGTATTCAGGCGGAGCGGATTCAAGGCAAACATGATAAAATTGACGCGTCGGCGGCGGCGCTCATATTACAATCATATCTCGACAGAGAGAAAAATGGGAATTGACATGTGTCATTCCCGCGGAAGCGGGAATCCAGTAAAATAAAATAAGAATTATGAATCTTGAATTTATCCGCACATTATTAAATCCGACGGATATTATCACAACAGTCGGAACCCTTGGCGTAATCGCCATAGTCTTCATGGAAACAGGACTTTTCTTCGGCTTTTTCTTTCCGGGAGATTCATTGCTTTTCACCGCCGGTTTCTTGGCATCGCAAGGTTATATATCATTTCCATGGCTTCTCGCGGGGACATTTGTAGCGGCGGTAATAGGCGATAGTGTCGGTTACGCTTTCGGCAAAAGAATCGGACCGGCAATATTCACCAAAGAAGATTCTATTTTTTTGAATAAACGACATATTGCTCGCGCTCAACATTTTTATGAAAAATATGGCGGGAAGACGATTATTTTGGCGCGTTTTATGCCAATTGTCCGAACATTCGCGCCAATCGTGGCGGGGGTGGGAAATATGAAATACAGCAGATTCATCATTTTCAATTTGATAGGAGGGTTTGCTTGGACATGGACCATGCTCTGGCTCGGACTCGGTTTAGGCGCGCTTATTCCCAATCCAGATAAATATGTTATTCCGATTGTTTTGGTGATTATTATCGTTTCAGCTTCGCCGGTACTGAAAGAAATTTATATGAAATATCGAAATACTATGGTAAAATAATCCTATGCACTCTTCTTTGTTCTTCAAGCTGTTTCCGCCCCCGAAATTCTTGGTCATGCCTCATTCTGGACTCGAGATTTCAGATGATGCTTTGCGCTTGATCGAGTATAGAATAGGTCACACAGGGCTATCGATTTCTAAACATAGCAGTCTTGAATTGCCCGATGGTCTCATAGATGGGGGAGAAATAAAAGATGAAAAACGGTTTGCCGAATTATTATCTGATTTCGCTAATAGGAATAACATTACTTATTCCAAGATTTCTTTGCCCGAAGAAAAAGCATATTTATTCCAGACCGATATACCGAGTAATAATGTGGCGGCTATTACCCAAAATGTCGAGTTCAAGCTCGAAGAAAATGTTCCGCTCCAAGCGGCAGACGCTATTTTCTATTTCGATATTTTACCGGCATCCGTTACGGGTGGCGCGCTTAGAGCTTCCGTGTCGGTCGTTCCCCGGGCTTATGTTGAAAATATGATATCTTTTTTGCGCGGAGCGGGAATTATCCCCGTGGCTTTCGAGGTGGCGCCGAAGTCTATCGCCAGGTCAATAGTTTTACCGAAAAGCGAAGAGACATTGCTCGTTGCTCATGCCATGAATCATAAAACTGGCATATATATTGTTTCCGGCGGAGTAGTTTGTTTTTCATCCACGATAACGACGAAAGGTTTTGATTTGAAGATTTTGAATAAAGAAATAATCAGAGTGAATGAATATTGGGATAATCGGCCAGATACCCATTCGTCAATCGCCAGAGTGGTTTTTGTCGGCCATTGCGCCGCGAAATCAGAAAAGACCATTGAATCGGCTTTCGCCGACACGAAGTTAGCAGTATCCATTGCCGATGTTTGGTCCAATATTTTCGATGTCAGCGCGCATTCTCCGCCAATATCGAAGATTGATTCTTTGGAATATGTCGTAGCAGCTGGATTAGCTTTACCTATATAATGAAGTAAATTATGCGCCACACTCTTTTACCGCCGCAAGAACGGAAAAACCTAAGACGGGAATATTATACCCGATTGGCGATAGTTGTTTGTTGCATGATTTCCACCGTATTCGCCGCCGGTCTCATGTCTTTATTACCGGCATATATGCGCGCGAGAGCGGAAGAACAGCGTCAACTTGAAGCCGTTACCGAACTTAGGCATACTAATAACGAGAAAAACGATTCGATGGTTGCAAGTGAGCTTTCATTCTATTCATCGGCGCTCTCCATTCTCGGGAATTCACTTTTACGGGAACGCCCTTCGGAGGCGATAGAACGAATTGTCGGTTTGAGCGATAAGGAAGTGCGTTTGAGTTCACTTTCATATTTTGTCTCCGGAACTACGACTGCCGAAGTGATTATTCAAGGCATCGCGCCGAATCGCGCTTCACTTTTGTCATTCAAAAGTCGCCTAGAGAGCTTGACGCCCCTAGCGCGCATAGATTTACCGTTATCAGAATTGGCAAAAAGTTCCAGCATCCCATTCTCGCTCAAAGTAATTTATAAAATACCATGAAGAAAATTCCGCACAATATACTATTATTCGCGTCGGCTGTCGTGATGGTTGCGGTTATAATTCTATACGCGTATACGCAATATTCTATTCAATCATCGGTGTCGCGGGCTATGTTGGGAAAACAAATTGTTAATACCGAGAAGACAAATATCAACCAGCGGCAATATATGATGGATACCTACTCTTCAACTATCGCGAATCGTGAAAAGATGCTTGCTTTATTTATACCGTCCACCGAAGCCATTTCGTTCATAGAATCAATCGAAGGACTGAGTTCTTATGCCGGTAGCGCGGTATCCATATCATCAGTTTCATCCGATAATATTGATTTTGTTACACCTAATTCATTCGCCAAGATTAGCGCCCATGTTGAAGTAAGCGGACCTTGGATGGCGGTAATGAGAATATTGCGTTTGTCGGAAACATTGCCCTATCAAGTGTCATTATCCAATGTTCGCGTTAGTTATTCGGGCTTGACTGACAACACGAAAGAGAAAAAACAGATTTGGAAGCTATCATTCGATATAGCTTCCAATATGATTGTGACAAAAAACGCGACTTCATCTGCCGCGCGATAAAGCCGATGCAAATTACATGAATATAAAAAAATTATTATCGAATATTCCGAAACACTCGTCTCAATATTCATTGAAACGCCTAAGTAGGCTGTTAAGAGACCCTTATATTGATTGGGCGTTTATCGCCGCTATTTGGTTTGTTTTACTTATTGTCTTGTCAGGCGTCGGTTATTGGACTTTTGTTCAAGTATCTATTCAGGCGGATTCCGCGCTAATAGACAAATCGGCAATGGTTACTCCGGTATTCGATGAACAAAAACTCAATCGCGTGCTCGAAGAATCTGACAGCCGCAAACTTGAATGGGTTCAATTGAAGGATGGCAAATATTCTTTTCCGAAGGGTCCATCATTGTAGGTCAGCTTGTAATTTGGCGGAATAGTGAAGTAGTATATGTTTACCTCCCGTAGTTCAATGGATAGAACAGGAGACTTCTAAGCTCTTGATGGGGGTTCGATTCCCTCCGGGAGGACTACTGTGGATTGAGGAAGAATGGGGGATAATGTGGCATTGCATTCTTTTTAGAAGTGTTATAATTGGTATGATATAAGCTCGTTTATTAATAATTATTAATTAATTTTAATTTCATGAAAGCTATACACACAATCGCGTTCGTTCTCTTAGTTATCGGAGGTTTGAACTGGCTTCTCGTCGGACTAAGTGTCGGTGATATTGTCGCTTACTTGCCGTCGTGGTTAGCGACAACCGTCTATATTCTAGTCGGCCTTTCCACTCTTTACCTCATCTTCACGCACAAGGCGACTTGCAAGAATTGCGAATCATCGCCTTCTTCTTCCGCGCCGCAGATGTAGTCTGATATTTTATCTGTCAAACAAAAAACTCTCCGATGGATGTCGGGGTGTTTTTTGTTGTTGTCGTTTCTGGGAGAGGACTCTTTTCCTGCGGGAACAGTAACAATAATTTATTATCTGATTATACTAAAATACTCACTTCTCTTTACCAATTCTCTTCCTGTCGCTGGGTAGACTTCAATTTTAAACATTCCGGCTGAACCCTTCGTATCTTCGAGAGTTGTTGGAACCCTGTAAACAAAAGTATTTGTTTCAGAAGTTCCTACATCAATTGACTGGATCAGTGTTCCATCATCAGCATATCTATTCAACTTGATCGTTATAGGACCAAAGTTACCATTGACTGAATAGGAAATAGTATATGTTTGTCCCATTTTCCAGAATTCACCCTTTTTGGGAGAAAGAATTGTTATAGAAGGTTGAGATGAAACAACAACACTAGAAACCAAAGTGAAATTTGTATCGTTAAATGAGTATGTTTCAATTTTTGATCCATTGTCTGTTATTAACTTGATTTGGTTGCTCGATAAACTATATGGTTGACCTATATCTCCTCTGTAAACACCCACATCATTAATCTTTGGAACTTGGTAAACCTTTCCTGTATTTTTATCGACAATTGCATAGGTAAAACATCCGGATCCGCAACCAATACTTGCGACCACGTAATGTCCATTAAAATCTGCCGGCTCGCTAAATGCTTGAGTAAGTACAGTTTTGTAATTTTGATTGAACACAGGAGACATATCTAAAGTAACCTTTTGGTTCACTTGATTTTGCTGATTGTTAGTAGCTGTCGTAACCGAACTGTCATTTTGAACTTCGGTACTCGCAGATGAAACAGGCGTCTCAACTTTCTTTATTTGATAGACATAGATCCCTCCACCGATAACTAATAATGCAATAATCCCTATTAATAATGGCACAACGAAACCTTTTTGTATGTTTTTCATATGTCAAATACTATACCATACTTTTGTTTTGTGGGCGATACAGGACTCGAACCTGTGACCTTCGAAGTGTAAATTCGTTGCTCTACCAACTGAGCTAATCGCCCAACCTAGTAAATATAGACTAAAAGAGAAAAGTATTCAATTATTCAAAGTAATTGGCCAAACATTGACTTATTGTTCTATAGCGATATACAATACAACTCATGAGTTCAAGAAATAAAGAAAACTCGATAAAATTACGGAGACAGGGATATTCTCTTAGAGAAATTGCGGATAAGTTATTTGTTTCTAAAGGAAGTATCAGTAGTTGGGTCAAGGATGTTATATTATCATCTCAACAGAAATTAAGATTAAAGAAGAAAATCCATTCTCCTGTAGTGGTTGAAAGGAGAAGACAGAGCCGATTAAGAAATGAGTTTAGCAAAAGATTGAAATGTATTAATGAATCAGCAAGGGAAATTGGAAAAATTAGCAAAGATGTGCTTAAAACAATAGGTATTGCATTGTATTGGGGGGAGGGTGCAAAGACAATGAAAGGTATGGCTCGAATAAGTAATAGTGATTCTGCTATAATCAGAACAGTTATGAGGTTTTTTAGAGAGGTCTGTGAAGTCAAGGAAAACCGTTTTTTTGCTCATATTCATATTCATTCAATAGAGGTAGTTAAGAAAGCTGAAAAATATTGGTCTAATGTTACAGGTATACCACTTTCGCAATTCTATAAAACATATTCGATAAAAAGTATAAGCTCAAGAAATATCCGTAAAACATTACCTTATGGAACTATTGATGTTGGAGTGTGTGATACGAAACTCCTTCTTAGGATTCTTGGATGGATCGAAGGTTTAAAAAGACAAATGTAAATTCATGAAAATAAGCATATTATATGAAGATGCCGATATTGTCGCTATTAATAAACCAGCGGGACTGATGGTGCATGCGGACGGCAGGGCGAAAGGGCCATTTTTGACCGATTGGGTTATGGAGCATTTTCCGCAAGCCTTGAATGTGGGGGAGCTGGCGCGGGCGCTAGACGGTACGAGTTTGAATCGTTCGGGTATAGTGCACCGGCTCGATATGGAGACTTCTGGAGTATTGCTTGTTGCGAAGACCGCGCAAGGGTTTGAATGTTTGAAGAAGCAATTTCAAGGTAGGACTATTAAGAAGAAATATCTTGCTTTTGTTTGGGGCGAAATGAAAGAAGAATTCGGGACCATTAATCGTCCCATTGGACGCAGCAGTTCTGATTTTCGCAAGAAATCTGCCCAAAGGGGAGCGAGAGGAGAGTTACGCGTGGCGGAAACTTATTGGACAAAGATCGCAAGTGCGAGTATATCCATGACCGAAAAGTTTTCGCTAATAGAAGCAGAACCGAAGACTGGGAGAACCCATCAAATCCGTGTTCATTTCGCGGCGATACAGCATCCGGTTGTTGGCGATAAACTCTATGCTCCGAAACGACCTACAGCTCTAGGCTTCAATCGCACAGCTTTACATTCAAGGTCAATCGAATTCGATAATTGCGAAGGTAAACGAATAGAAATTGAAGCACCTTTACCAGAAGATTTTAAGGAAGCGATGAATGTGTGCGGAATAAAAAAATATAGAATTTGACATTTGATGGATTTTTTGTTTTAATTAATTTTCATATGGAAATTCGCAATATAGCAATCATAGCCCATGTCGACCATGGCAAAACAACCCTTACTGACGCCATCATGAAGCAATGTGGTCATGGCGACGAAGGCAGTATGGACTCTAACGCGCTCGAACAGGAGCGCGGTATTACGATATACGCCAAGAATACATCCGTTGTTTATAAGGGCACAAAAATAAATATCGTTGATACGCCCGGTCACGCCGATTTCGGCTCGGAAGTGGAACGCGTGCTCCGTTCTATTGACGCGGTTCTACTCGTCGTTGACGCGCAGGAAGGTCCGATGCCGCAGACACGCTTTGTCTTGAAAAAATCGCTGGAACTTGGTCTCCAGCCGATTGTCGTTATAAATAAGATTGATAAGCAGGCGGCGAACCCGATGCGCGTTCACGATGAAGTATTGGAACTTTTTATCGAACTTGGCGCTCACGATTCACAAATCGATTTTCCGACGGTGTACGCGGTTGGCAGACAGGGGACGGCGAAATTGAAACTTACCGATAAATCGAAAGATTTATCGCCACTTTTGGATACGATTTTGAAATATGTGAAACCAGCGAACACCGCCCCGCCGCTTCTGGCGGGAGGAGCTCTCCCTCGCTCGTCGCTTCGCTCCTCCTCGAGAGACTCCTCCCACCCAAGCGGCGGGGCGAATGACGATTTGGTACCATTAAAAGCCCAAGTATTCAATCTTGGTTACGACAATTTCCTCGGCCGTCTCGCAATCTGCCGAATCTATAACGGTACCATAAAGAACGGACAATCAATTTTCGTAAAACAAATTGAAGGCGAGCCATTCAAGGGGAAAATAACAAAACTTTTCACATTCGAGGGTAAGAAAAGGGTTGAAGTTGACGAGGCACCGAATGGCGATATCGTCATGGTAGCGGGACTGCCAGATATCTATATTGGCGAAACTATTACGGATAGCGAGACCGCGAAGGCTCTTCCCGCTATTAAAATAGACGAGCCAACCATCAGTCTTAACTTTCTGGTAAATAATTCTCCCTTTGCCGGCAGGGAAGGTAAGTTTGTCACAGGTCGCCAGATTCGCGAAAGATTGGAAAAAGAACTTGAAGTAAATGTCGGGCTCAAAGTTGATTTTTCCGCCAATGACTATTTCAAAGTCCATGGCCGCGGTGAACTCCATATCGCAATTCTCCTAGAATATATGCGCCGCGAAGGTTATGAGCTCCAAGTATCACAGCCGCAAGTTATCGAAAAAGATATTGATGGCGTCCGAACTGAACCTTATGAAGAAATTACTATTGATATTCCGGAACAATATTCCGGAGTTGTTATCGAGAAGCTTGGCAAGCGCAAAGCGGTCATGACCGAGATGAAAACGAAAGAAGGTTTGACGCGTATGCTTTTCGAAATCCCCACGCGCGGACTTCTGGGATATCGCAACGCTTTCATCATTGACACGAAAGGCGAGGGGATACTCGCTAGCCGCTTCGTATCATTCAAGCCATACGCGGGTGAAATCGAGAAACGCGAAACCGGCTCGATGACTTCCATGGTTTCCGGCAAGTCACTCGGCTTTTCTCTTTGGAATCTTCAGGACCGCGGCCGCCTGTACATCACGCCGGCAATGGAGATTTATGAAGGTATGGTTATTGGTGACACGGCGAAGGGCGATGATATGGACGTCAATCCGACAAAAGGCAAACAGTTGACCAATATGCGTTCTTCCGGCAATGATGAGGCGCTCATGCTCGTGCCACCATATATCTTGACCATCGAACGCGGTCTCGAGCTTATGCGTGATGATGAATATCTCGAGATTACTCCCTTGAATGTTAGGCTACGCAAGAAATTCCTGACGGCGACAGAGAGGGCGAGGGCGGGGAGGAAGGATTTGTAAGGAATTCGAGAAGGAAATGCACATTCATTTTTCACAGCCTGCGAGACTCATGTCGTTAAATTGTAAGAGATTTTGGCTCCTAACGGTGTCGCCAAAATCTCTAACAATTTATACTCCATTCAGACAAAATTCTCGGCTGTGAAAAATGAATGTGCATTTCCTCTTTGATTTTTATTCAAGGTATGTTAATGTAACACTCACTATGGCAAACAAGATTATTTCCCCAGTAAATGTAGAACATCGCAAAAAACTCGACATTCGTCCTGGCGATACCGTGCGTGTATGGCAAAAAATCGAGGAAGATAAGGGGAAATTTCGTTTGCAAGCTTTCGAAGGATTGGTTTTAGCGAGGAAGCATGGCAAAGAAGCCGGCGCGATGTTTACTGTCAGGAAAGTTATCGACGGTATCGGTGTTGAACGAATTTTTCCTTTGTATTCTCCGATGATAGATGAAGTTGAGATGGTCCGCCGTGCCAAGGTCCGCCGTGCCAAACTCTATTTCATCCGCCGCAAAGCCGCCAAGGAGATCAGGCATCAGATGAGAAGGACGATGAACGCGAAATATGAAGAAGAGCCGGTTGCGGAAGTTGCGCTTGCTGAAACGCCTATTGTTGAAACAGAGACTACGAAAAAAGAATAATTTTTGCTATAGTTCATTTATGCTCGGGTGGCGTAAATAGTAGCCGCGTACGCTTGAGGTGCGTATGCCGTAAGGCGTGGAGGTGCAATTCCTCTCCCGAGCACACGAGAAAGTCAGTGAAGCGAATTTCTTATTTCGTCAATATTGATTTTTCTTTTTGAAGTGAGAGAATTATGGAATGGAAGCCACAACGAAACTAGTCATTTTTAAAAATAGACGGGTACGCAGAGCCATTTTCCAAAATGAATGGTGGTTTTCTGTCGTAGATGTGATTAAAGCATTAACTGATAGTGATCGGGCCAGTGCCTATTGGACAGCTATGAAAGCACGAGTCAAAGACGAAAGCAACTTTCAGTTGTCTACAATTTGTAGACAACTGAAATTGGAATCTTCTGATGGGAAGACATATGAAACTGACTGCGCCGATACTGAGGGCATACTTCGTATTATTCAATCTATTCCATCCCCAAAAGCTGAACCATTCAAACGCTGGCTCGCGAAAGTTGGTTATGAACATGTCCAAGAAATCGAAAATCCAGAATTGGCAACAAAAAGGACACGACTACTTTACAAACTCAAAGGATATTCTGATAACTGGATTGAAAAGCGAATGCGAGGTATTGCAATCCGTGAAGAATTAACAGATGAATGGAAAAATCGTGGTGCAGATGACCAAAGAGATTATGAGATTTTAACAGCAGAAATTTCCAAAGCTACTTTTGGAATCACTCCGCTCGATTACAAGAAACTGAAAGGATTGAAGCGTGAAAATCTGCGAGATCACATGAATGATTTCGAGTTGATTTTTACCATGCTTGGGGAAAGATCAACAACTGAAATACATCGCCAAGAAGAATCAAAAGGTGTACTAAAGCTCAAATCAGACGCAAATCGTGGCGGCAAAATAGCCGGTGTTGCTAGGAAAGAGCTTGAAAAAGAACTAGGCGGGTCTGTAGTCTCCAGAGAGAATTATTTGTCGAATACAAAGAAGTTGAAATTAGTAAGATAGAATAATGATATGTTATACACCCGCAAAGGCGATGACGGCACCACGAAGGTTTTCAATTCAAAACCGGGTATTCGCGTGTCAAAAAGCTCATGCCAAACGGAGACACTTGGTGCTTTGGACGAATTTAATTCATTCTTAGGATTGGTAAAGATTAAGGTTTTGGATCTTAAATGGATAGTGAATTATTCGAATAAACATGGGGCAAAAGGTAAATCCCCGGCAGAAATTATTCATTGGATTCAGAATTGTCTTTTTACTATTCAAGCTGAAGTTGCGGGCGCGGACAAGAAAATAAGCAGGGAGAAAGTAAATGAAATTGAAAAGATGATTGATATTATTGAAAAAGAATTGCCACTAATAAAGACCTTTTTCATTTCTGGTGGCACGGAAATAGTGGCACTTTTCGATATAGCGCGGACCTTGGCGCGAAAAGCGGAAAGGCGGACGGTAGGCGGAGTGAGGAGGAAAGAATTCAAAGTTGGCACAACAACACCCGCTTTTTTGAATCGTCTTTCTTCATTGCTCTACGCGCTCGCTAGACTAAGTGCTCATAAATCTGGTATAAATGAGGAGTCGCCGAGTTATCGGTAACATATATGGTGGCTATGGTGTAATAGTAGCACATGGGCTTGTGGAGCCCTTAGATCCGGAGCATAACCGGATAGCCACCCAACAAAAGACTATATCTGAAGTGCTATACTGTATCCCACATATGCGTAATTCGAGAAGAAACAAATCGCGCCATGAATTAGTGAAAGACTTCCTCTTTATTTTTCTTGGCGCGATTCTCGCGTTAGCGCTCTCGTATTCTGGAATTATTGATAGCATAATAGAATTATTCGGCAATACCGTAGTCGCCAGTTTTGTCGCGGGAGTCTTCTTTACCTCCGTTTTCACGATAGCGCCGGCGTCGGTGGCACTCGCGCATATCGCGTTTATGGGCGTACCGCTTTCGGTTGCCCTTTGGGGCGCTTTTGGCGCGATGTGCGGCGACTTGGTCCTGTTTTTCTTCATTCGTGACCGATTTACCAGTGACCTTCTCGATTCCGTGAGGCCATCAGTGACAAAACATATTTTGAGCTCATTTCATCTCGGATTTATGAAATGGTTATCGCCGCTATTAGGCGCGCTCATAATAGCATCGCCTCTTCCGGATGAACTAGGTCTCACTTTAATGGGACTTTCAAAAATGCGCGTGATAGTTCTCATTCCAATATCTTTCGTAATGAATATTCTCGGAATATATTTAATTATCTGGTTAAGTGGCATCTTTTGAAGTTTCCGTATATAATCAAGGCTCATGAATACAAGACGAATTATATTCTGGTCTGGCTTCGTAATAGTGCTCGGGCTTATAGTTTGGGGGCTCATCGTGGCCATGAATAAACCGGTAAAAGATAATAGACCTGCTTCGGCCGGCGAGATTACCGCAACCGACCATTCGCGAGGTCCGATTGACGCGCCTGTAACCCTGATCGAATACAGCGACTTCCAGTGTCCGGCTTGCGAAACATATTACCATATCGTAAAGCGACTTTTGGATGAATCTTCGACCACAATAAGATTTGCTTATAGGCATTTTCCATTATCTCAACATGCAAATGCCATGCCAGCTTCTTTGGCTTCCGAAGCTGCCGGTGTCCAGGGTAAATTCTGGGAAATGTATGACCTTATATTCACGAATTACACAAACTGGACGGAACTCGCGAATCCAACGGATATTTTTGTCGGTTATGCGGCAACTATCGGCTTGAATGTAGATGAATTCAAGAAAGACATGGCAAGCTCAACTTTACGCGATAAAATTGAAGCCGATCTAAATGGAGGTATTAAAATTGGCATAAACGCCACTCCAACATTCTTTGTTAATGGCAACGCGATAACTAACCCACCGACATATGAAGAATTTAAAACGATTATTGAAACAGCCGCTCAAAGCGGTTCCAAATAGCGTCGTTATATTTATGTTTATAGTCGCGCTTATCGGTTTTGCCGACGCGACATATTTGACCATAGAACATTTCCGAGGGGTCATACCGCCTTGTTCTTTGACTGCCGATTGCGATTTGGTTTTGACGAGTTCATACGCGATTGTGTTTGGAATACCAGTGGCACTCGTGGGCGCACTCTATTATCTTTTGACGCTTATCGGACTGTTCGCATACATAGATACCAAGAATACGGCGCTTCTTAAATGGACTCTTCTATTTACCATTTTCGGTTTACTCGCTTCATTCGCCCTGATTTATATTCAAGTCTTTGTTTTGTATTCTTATTGTATGTATTGTATTGGTTCCGCTCTGGTTTCGACTATTCTATTTATCACGGCCATGGAAGTTATAGAAAAATATCGAATAATCGATATCAATGACGAATATTACATTAAATAGAAATATGATTCTCATAACCAAACCATCGAAAGATTATGAGCTTATGGATTCCGGAGAAGGAGAAAAACTGGAGCGTTTTGGGAATATGGTTTTGTCTCGTCCCGACCCGCAGGCTCTTTGGCGTAAGCGTTTAGACGCGCGAGAATGGGAAAAGGCTGACGCGCGTTTTTCGCGCGATGATAAGGGTGGCGATTGGGTTATGAAGAAAGATTCGTTAATTGGCGGAAAAGGTCGTTGGACTGTCGAATTTGGCGAGCTTAAATTTTGGGTCAAACCGACGCCTTTCAAACATGTTGGGATTTTTCCGGAGCAGGAAGCGAATTGGGAATGGTTGCGTAATCGTATTTCGTCAGCCGTGTCGCTTGGGCGGGACACAGTCTTCCGAGGAGGCGAAGCCGAGCGAGGAAGAGCTGTTCCCGCCAGAAGCGACACGGTTCTCAATCTGTTCGCTTACACCGGCGGCGCCACACTCGCATGCGCGCAAGCGGGGGCAAAAGTCGTGCATGTTGATGGTTCCAAAAGCGCGATAGCCTGGGCAAGGGAAAACGCCGAACTGTCAGAGTTGAAAGATAAGCCAATTCGCTGGATACTCGATGATGCTCGCGCGTTCGTTCGCCGTGAATTGAAACGCGACCGGAAATATGACGGTATTATCATGGATCCTCCGACATTCGGCCATGGTCCTGACAATGAAGTCTGGGAAATAGAAGAGGATTTACTGCCATTCATCGAATCATGTTTCGAACTCTTGTCCGATAAGCCGTTGTTTTTCCTAATCAATGGCTATGCTTCCGGTTATTCGGCAATCGCCTACGAGAATATCTTGGTTTTACTTGTGAAAAAGTATGGGGGCAAGATCGAGAGCGGGGAGCTTGCGATTCAAGAAACATCTCGTGGGTCAAATGCTGGAAATGAGCCACAACGCTTATTACCATGCGGAATATTCGCGAGGTGGAGTTTGTAAGGAAAGTCAAAGAATGTTATATTTCTACCATGAGCCCTCAAGATGAACTAAAATACATACGCTTCAAGCAAAGGTTTGCTAACTTTGAGAAAGCCCGCGCAAAATTCGACGAGTATTCGCGATTGGATACGGAACATGACGAAGTTGCCAGATCCGCGTTATCCCAAGCCTTTGAGTTTACTTTTGACTTGGCGTGGAAATGCATGAAAAATATGTTGGAATCGGAAAAGAAGATTAGTGACGATATTGTGTTTCCCCGCGATATTATAAAAGAAGCATTCAACGCCAAATATATTCCCGATCAAAATGTATGGACTAGCGCTTTGGATTATCGAAACGAATCGTCTCATGCTTATGATGAAAAATTGGCAATCAAGCTGGAAGAATTTATACGTCTGACTTATGCCCCCGCTCTTAGAAGCTTATATGAACATTTCAAACAATCCTTCAACAAATGAATTCGGACTAGAGGACGAACATTTCGATTTTATAGTCAACGCCATCGGCCATTACGCTGACATAGATCAGGCGCTTATTTTTGGCTCAAGGGCTCTGGGTAACTACAAAAGAACCTCTGATATCGATATAGCGTTGAAAGGAGAATTAAAAGAGTACACAAGTGGAAGCCTCCGTGAATTTCTGAATAATGCTTCGCCTTTTCTCTACAAAGTCGATGTGCTGTATTATGGCATGATATCAAATGAGGAGTTGAAAAAGCATATTGATAAATACGGTAAGGTAATCTACCGCAAAGAAGTTAACCGGACAGTATAAACTATGTTATGCTCTCATATTATGAGCGCTCAAATTCTCGATGGTCGCAAAGTTCGCACAGCGTTACTGCCGAGACTTATGGAGAAAATAAGGGGACTTCCGGTTGTACCGACCTTGGCGATAATACAAATTGGTGATAGGGCGGATTCAGCTTCATTTATTAAGGCGAAAAAAGCTTTTGCGAATAAGATTGGAGTGAATGAAAAACATATTCAATTACCAGAGAATATCTCACAAGAAGAAGTGGTTGATGCTATACGGGGATGTAATGAGGACCCCAACATTCAAGGAATAATCGTACAGTTACCATTACCGGCGTATATTGAAAGAAACATTGTTATTAATACAATCGATCTTAAAAAAGATGTTGACGCTTTGACTACGGTAAATGTTCAGAAATGGTCGGAAGGCAAAGGGATTCTACCGGCTACGGCGCGCGGAGTTCGAGAACTTTTGGATTTTTACAAAATTAGTTTACGAGATAAAAAAGTTACGGTAGTGGGTCGTTCGGAGCTTGTAGGCAAACCAATTGCCGTTATGTGCCAGAATGAAGGCGCGGTCGTAACCGTTTGTCATAGTAAAACTCCCGACCTTGCCGCGGAAACGAAAAAAGCGAACATTGTCATTTGCGCTGTCGGCAAGCCCGGACTTATCGGAGCGAAACATGTGAAGAAGGGACAAATAATTATCGATGTCGGCATTAATAGGAAAGAAGATGGCACGCTCGCCGGTGATGTTGATTTTGAAGCTGTAAAAAATATTGTCGCGGCAATCACGCCTGTGCCGGGCGGGGTGGGGCAGATGACGGTGCTGGCGCTATTCGAGAATCTCGTGGATATTTGTGGTAATATATAAATACATTAACAACTAATAAATTAAAAGCCATGAATATTCAAGAAAAAGTTTGGAAAGTGGGCAGATGGGTCGGTATTATTCTAGCTATATTCTTGGCTGTAATATCGATCAAAGAACTGAAATCTATCGGTTATGTCGGTAAAGATATTCAGATTACAAATACTATTTCCGTAACAGGAACAGGTGACGCTATCACAATCCCCGATATTGCCACCTTCTCATTCACGGTGTCGGAAACAGCCAAGACAGTCGTTGACGCGCAGACCAAAGCGACAAATAAGATAAATACAGCGTTAAAGGCGGTCAAAGATGCTGGCGTCGCTGACAAAGACATACAGACAACTTCATATAATATAAATCCGCGTTATGAGTATCAGAGCGTTGCTTGTAGCCAATACAATTGTCCTCCCGGCAAATCAGTATTAACCGGCTATGATGTTAGCCAGAGCATTCAAGTCAAGGTGCGCGACCTAGGCAAAGCCGGTTCCATCTTCACCTCCATCGGCTCTCTCGGCGTGCAAAATGTGAATAGTTTGTCTTTTGCCGTTGATAAACCGGAAATGGTCAAGGCAGAGGCGCGAGCAAAGGCAATTGCCGACGCGCAATCAAAAGCGAAAGAATTGGCGAAACAACTCGGGGTTTCGCTTGTGCGCATTACCAGTTTCTATGAAAATAATGGCGGACCAGGTCCTATCATCTATGGTATGGGCGGAGGGGCAAAGACTATGACAGTTGATTCCGTCGCGGTGGCGCCGAATATTCCGACAGGGGAGCAGAAAGTGACGAGCGATGTGACGATTACTTATGAGATAAATTAATTGAAGCGGCTGACGAAATTCGTTATTGACCAACTACAATCGTATGTGGTAGGATACACCTGTAATACCCCACAGGGGTTTTTTAATAGAAGTATACAAATATCATGAACAGAATAATCCAATACATCAAAGATACTCAAGCGGAAATGAAGCATGTCAACTGGCCAACAAGACAACAGACTATACGGTTTACCGTTATGGTTATTATAGTCTCTTTGGGCACGGCGGCTCTTCTGGGTATTGCCGACTTTGTCTTTTCCAAATTACTCACTCTTTTATTCTAACTATCATGTCAAAACAACAATCAACAGGTGAAAGAGCTTGGTACGCGATTCACACTTACGCGGGATATGAGAATGCCGTGGCTCGTAATCTGAAACAACGCATCGAATCTCTGGGAATGGAAGATAAAATATTTAATGTCATTGTCCCTACGGAAAAGAAGATAAAAATAAAGGGAGGCAAACGCGCCGAAGAAGAAGAGAAGATATACCCCGGATATGTTCTAGTGGAGATGATTGTAACAGATGATTCTTGGTATATAGTAAGAAACACGCCACGCGTAACCGGTTTTGTCGGTTCTGGTGTTTACCCAGTACCGCTCGATAAAAAAGAGGTCGATGATTTATTCGAAAGAATGTCAAAAGGTGGCACCGAACATACTATAGATGCTTCAGTAGGCGACCTTATCAAAGTTATCGATGGACCATTCAAGGATTTCGAAGGTAAGGTTTCGGAAGTTGACACGCAGAGAGGGAAGATAAAAGTGCTTGTCTCGATGTTCGGAAGAGAGACGCCTGTAGAACTTGACTTTCTGCAAGTCAAAAAGGTATAAGTAACAGGCAATCTAATTTAACTGCTATGGCAAAAAAAATAATCAAACAAATCAAGGTTATCGCGCCAGCGGGAAAAGCCACTCCAGCACCGCCACTCGGTCCAACTTTGGGTCAAGCGGGCGTGAATATTGGCGATTTTATAAAGAAATTCAACGATGCTACTAAGACTATGATTGGCGACATGATTCCAGTTTTGATTACAGTTTACGAAGACCGTACATATAGTTTTATTTTGAAAACTCCTCCGACTTCAAGTCTTATTTTGAAAGCTTTGAAGCAGGAAAAAGGTTCCGGTAAGCCGAACATCGTGAAAGTTGGTACTCTCACGAAAGCTCAATTAAAAGAGATTGCGGAAAAAAAGATGCCGGATTTGAATGCGAATGATATTGAAGCGGCCATGAAGGTGGTCGCGGGGACGGCGAGGCAGATGGGGGTCGAAATTAAATAAAATATTAAGTCCGACGGTAACTATTTTCTCATTGTCCTGCGTATTTTGCGTTCCGTGGGTTTGTCTTAACTCTTGAATCTACCTTCTCCTTACTCCTTCATTTCCAAAAAAATTATATCCTCTCGGACATGCACGGACATAATTTTTTGGAAATGATAGTCGTTCGTCGCGCGAAATAAATACTCGGACAATAAAAAGGAATCTGTCGGACTTATATGCATGGACTATTAATTGTTGTGATTGACTTTATATTCAAGCAATAACGCCCCACCTTCTGTTTGCACACAACTTACAAGCCTCAAACGGTAGTCGAGTTCTTCTTTGAATAATTTTATTCCATCGCCGAATAGAATGGGCTCAATGGTCAAATAAAGCGTGTCAACTAAACCTGATTTCATGAACATTGTGTAAATCTGCGAGCCGCCGCAGATGGCAACTTCTTTGAAACCGCGGGATTCCAATTCTTGGAGCAAATCCGCGGGACTTTTTGTGGTCGTTTCCATTCCGGGAACTGGTGGAAGAGGTGTTGGAGAATAGACAATATTCAAGCGATCTTTCAAGGGTTTACCCAATGTGAACCAAGTATTCTGGCCCATAATCATGACGCCGGCGCGCTTTGTAATCTCAATAAAGCGCTTTTTATCTTCTTTGCCGGTCCACATGGCGGCATGCTGCGCGTTCCTGCCGATATAGCCGTCTGCCGTCAAAGCGGCGATGATGAAACATTTCATGATGATTTTGCGTTTGGGATTATACTGGCAAATCTTTTGTTACTCCATGCTTTTCTTTCAATTCTTTTATGTTTCCTTTCATAATCAGAATTGCCTCCACTTCTTTTTCTTGAGTTACTCCTTCAATAATGTCTTTCTGATGATACTTACTCGGACGGGGAACTACGGCTTCCGTTAACTCTTCGAAGACAAGTTGGCACAACCTCTCTCCCGGATATAGACGCACTGCTTGAGAACGGGTATTGTTGCGAATAGGCAAAACCAATTGTCCTTCATAACCGGCGTCGATAATCCCCGTAAGATCCAGGGAGAGACCCTTGCGATTAGTTGATGATCGTGGATATAGTACGGCCATAAGGTCATTTGGCATTTTGATTTTTTCAAGAGTTGAGACAAGTATGTATTCTTGCGGCAAGAAATCAAAGTACTGACCTTCTTCCAGTTCCACGACATCGAAGTATTCATGGTTACGCTTGTCAAAGTGCGTGATATCCAGCGACTCGCGACCATGCGGGGTCAGATGCCACATTTTTGGAATCATGAAAGTAAAACCGAGTCTCAAGTCTATAGAATGTTCTTGAAGTTGAAACTCATCTAAAACAGGTTTGAATGAAAGAGAACCTGATGCAATGCGTTCAAGTATTTGTCTTTTTGTGATTATGGACATGTAAATGTTTTACAGAATAAGTTTTAGCCCTTTAATAGGTTCCATAGGATTATACTGCGTTTGGAGATTTTGCACTATCTCATCCAAAAGTTTTGGGTCTCTCTTTTCCGCGCGGTCAAAAGAATTTTCTGGAAGCGTCAAAGTGATCTTACTATGATCATTTTTTCGTGAGATTAATTCTCGCGCGCCATCATAGTGGGTATCATATATATGGGCGTTAGAAATGGAATGTGAATACATTCCTGGTTTGACGCCGAGCTTTTGTGCCAAGAAGCATTGAAGCAAGGCAAAACCTGAAACATCTGCCGGGCAACCGAGCATAATATCATTTGAACGGATAATATTATGGAAATGCAGTCTTCCGCCAACTATATTTACCGTAAAAGTATAAGGGCATGGCACATTTTTCTTTTTTACTGTCGAAAGCCCATCTTGTGCCGGATCCCATGTGACAATGACCGCGTGGCGTGAGCTTGGCTCTTTTTGTAGAAGTTCAATAAGAAGTCCTAGCTGGTCGCGCCCAAAATGCTTACGCCATCTGTATCCATAAGCCACGGTTACGACATCTCCCGGATTTGTAAAATCATCCCAGATATGAGTGTAGTCTCTCAAAAAGTCTTCCGGTTTGCGCGCGCCGGAAATGAACCACATTTGTTCCGCGATAAACATTTTTATCGGTGATTTACGAAGCGTGAGGAGAGGAAAACCATCCTTCTCTATATCTATTTGGAAATGCGCCCCAACTACAGCTTTCGTTTCGTGCCCTGTGCGTTCGCTAAATTCAGTAATGCCGTTTGTCATTATTTCTCGCACTAGGTTTTGATAGGTTTCATCGAACTTGGTCATGGAGACTTTATTATATATAATGCAGACATAATTACAATGAATAACAACTATCCATATCTGCCGAAAGATAAGACAATCGAATATGTAAAGGAAGATAATCCATTTATGGCAGAAGCAAAACTTGTCAGAAATAATTATTCTTCAGATTTGAATCATCCGACAGGTGCGGTTGTGGTGTTGAACGGAGAGATAATTGGACGGTCTGCCAATCAGAGCGCGATAAAGAATAAAAGATTATTAGATTTACATAAAAATGGTTTATGTATTCGTAAAATATTGAAAATCCCATCCGGTAAAGCATATTGGTTATGTCCGGGATGTGCATCGCCTAGTCACCATGCTGAATCGAGAGCTGTCAGGGATGCTTTGTCACATCAAAAGTCAATTATTGGAGCAGATTTGTATTTGTATGGTCATTGGTGGTGCTGTAAGCCGTGTTGGGACTCAATGATTAATGCAGGTATAGCACATGTGTATTTGGTTGAGGGAGCTACTGAATTATTCAAATAATGTTGATATTTATGAAACCAAAATATATCGCGGTTGAAGGGGGTGAAGGTTCGGGCAAATCAACGCTTCTTACGGCGCTAAAAGAGGAGTTCGGCGATTCCATTATCATTACGCGAGAGCCGGGCGGTTCTCCCTATGGGGAAGTAATTCGCGATTCTATCTTGAAAAACCCTCTCGCCAAGCAAGCGTCTTCGGAAACGCTAATGTGTGGCATGTTTATGGCACGGTTTGACAGTATCAAAAATACAGTTTGTCCGGCACTTGAAAGAGGAAAGCATGTTATTACAGATCGGTCAGATGCTTCATCGTATGCTTATCAGGTGATTGCGAGCGGTAGGCGACAGCAATTAGAACCTGCATTCTGGAACCTGCGCAAACTCATGAAAGTTGTCCCTGATCTGTACATTTTTCTTGATGTTGACCCTGTGGAGGGATTGCGCCGCCGCGGAAGCACAACGGAAAGTAATCATATTGATGAACTTCCGCTTGAATTTCATCGAAAAGTCAGAGAAGGTTTCTTACAATTCTTACCACAAACAAACCGCCATATTATTATTGACGCGAATCGTTCTCTCAAAGAGGTGAAGTGTGATTTTCTCGATGTGATACGAAAGGAGATTAGTGGTTTCTGATATGTTTCTGAAGCCGTATATCATTCTTATGTTTGTGGATAACCTCTGGACAAGCTGTTGACAATTTTCTTTTCGAGGAGTAGGATTCCTACTGCTAGGGTTGGAATAAATGTAGATTCCCCAAAATCCGAGGCTTGGGTTAGTTAGACGGGGGCTGGTCTGTCGCGTCGTTGCTTCGGACCACCCCCCTTTTTCTTTTTCATATAAATGTTATGATTTTCGCATGAAAGACATTCAAGTAAAGAAACTAATAGAAGCGGAGAAGAAGAGACAGAAGAAAGTAATCAATCTGATTGCCTCGGAGAATTATGTTTCAAAAGATGTGCTTATAGCACTTGGTTCAGAACTCACGAATAAATACGCCGAAGGGTATCCGAGTAAGCGATATTATGGAGGTAATGAAATAGTTGATAAAATAGAACGGCTTTGTATTGAACGCGCTTTGAAACTATTCAATCTTGATTCGAATGAATGGCATGTGAATGTACAGCCGCTTTCAGGGTCGCCGGCCAATCTCGCTGTTTATACCGCGCTCATTCCTCATGGTAATAAAATAATGGGTATGTCGCTTGATCATGGCGGTCATCTTACTCACGGACACAAAGTCTCCGCTACCGGAAAGTTCTGGCAACAAGTTCCGTATGGCTTGGACGCGACGACCGAAACGATAAATTATGACCAATTGAAAGAACTATCCATGAAAGAAAAGCCGGCGATAGTTGTTACGGGCTACACGGCATATCCTAGAATCGTCGATTGGGCGAAAATGAAGGAGGTGGCTGACGCTGGCGGAGCGTTACTAATGGTTGATATGTCGCATGTCGCCG
>ERZ1292629.869-Hain-H43-01um-R1-869-length-32702-cov-12_pt2 | contig 28952 bp, 32 predicted proteins | sample MGYA00564399_ERZ1292629 | MGnify/ENA primary metagenome ERZ1292629 (study PRJEB36523, sample SAMEA6512636) | groundwater metagenome | collected 2019-01-08 | study: AquaDiva: Metagenomics assemblies of 32 groundwater samples
TAGAAAAATTCTATGTTGAGGGCGGTATTCCGAAAGGAACGTCATTTAAAGCCACCCCCGTCTTTACTGTGAATCCTTCTAATCTTCTGATTTGTCTAACGGTTTGCGCTAATTACGCTTTTGTATGGTTAGCAAAGGAAAATAATCCGAATCCGATAAGCATTAATTATCTTGAAAAAGTGGCAATGCCTCATGTCTATGCGATTACGGGCGCGATTCTTGCCGGCGTCGATTTTGTCACGATGGGAGCAGGTATTCCTCTTCAGATTCCAAAATTACTTGATGACATCGTCGAAGGCAGGGAAGCAACTTATCGTGTTCCGGTCATCGGCAAAAATATCACGAGCCACACCTTTTCTTTCAATCCGGCAAAATTCTTTGGCGCTCCAATGCACACAATGAAACGGCCTGGTTTCGTTCCTATCATCGCTTCGAATCTACTCGCTAATATTTTTATGAATAAATTACCGGCGGGCAGTGTTCAAGGTTTTGTGGTTGAAGAACCAACGGCCGGCGGTCATAACGCGCCGCCGCGAAAAATAATCTTTAACGATCGGGGAGAACCGGAACCGACTTACGGCAAAAAAGATATTGTTGATTATCCGAAACTGGCCGAACTCGGCGTGCCATTTTGGATCGGCGGTTCTTATGCTTCGCCCGAAAAAGTAAAATGGGCACTTTCGGTAGGCGCTAAAGGTATTCAGGCCGGCTCGATCTTCGCGCTTTCTGAAGAATCTGGCATGAGACCAGATATCCGTCGGAAAATTCGAAAACTTGGTTTTGAGGGAAAGCTTTCTGTTCGAACCGATATGCGTATTTCTCCGACCGGCTTTCCCTTCAAGGTGGTAAATCTTGAAGGCACAATTTCTGAATCGGATGTCTATGCCGCGCGAACTCGGATTTGTGATCAGGGTGAACTTGTTTCGCTCTATGAACGACCCGACGGTAATATCGGTTACCGATGCGCTAGTGAGCCATTCGAAGATTTTGTGAGAAAGGGTGGCGATCCAAAAGAACTGAATGGTCGAGGTTGTCTTTGTAATGGCCTAATTACAACAGCTAACTTGGGCGATGAAGAAGAACCGCCGATTGTTACTTTAGGTGATGACGTGAGTTTTCTTCCGTTCTTAATGGCTAACACTGACAGTTCGTATACAGCAGCTCAAGCAATAAAATATCTTTTGAGCTAATAAAACCGTCCCTCGATAAACTCGGGACGGTTTTTTCATACACATCTTTAGTTTTTCTTAGATTTTCGGCCGCGAAGATAAGCAATCAGAAACCATACAAGTAAAGAAATAATACATAAAATTCCGAAAGCAACAATATAAACAAGAGTGACTGCCGGCATAACGATTATGCCGCCCAAACCCGCTTTACTTTTCGAAGACGATAAACGATTAAAAACGTATGCAGTAATACCAATAGAACCTAAAATAAAAACTACGAGGTGATAAATAAAAATTTTAAACTTTTTCATTTGGAAGAATTTAGAAAGAATCTTCTTGACTTATTCGTGATCAACATTCTTCTTTATTGAGTCGCTAATAAGCTCTTGCAGTTTTACTTCCCCAAGCGGCTTATCATTTTTTGAAATACGAAAACTTTCCCATATTTCTTTCCAAAAATTTCTATTGTATTTCATATTGATAAGCGCAACGATTGTCATTGCAATAAATGCTCCAATGAGTGCCATAAGCATATCTTTCTGTGCGTCCCAAATATCGCCTTGTGATCCAAGAAATGCAAGTCCCGCTTCAGGGCTTACGTTCCGAGCCGTAATCCACTCTATGATTTCGTACGCGGCGGAAAAGGCGCCCGTGAGATCGAACGGTAAATAATAACTCCAAAATCCTTTTACATGAACAATCCGCATAAACATCTCACGGATTGGATACGCAAGAAGGAAACCGAAAGAAAAGTGCACTAGTCGGTCATACATATTCCGACTCTCGCCAAACCACTGCTGAAGCGTATATCCGAATGGTACCTGTGCGTATGTGTAATGACTACCGATCACGTGCAGACACATGAAAATCGTGATGAGTGTATATGAGACATTCGAGAGTTTGAAGTATGCACCAGCTATGAGAACGATTGGCACAAAAATAAAGACGAGATAGTTTTCGAGAAGCCAATCGTGCCTGAAGAGTGGATTAATAGCTGCCCATATCCAAACGAGAATAAATACTAGGAGTAATATTTTTTGATATCGGGTCATGAGTTAATAACGAATTCTGAAACTTGGCTGCCGGACCTAGAATCGAACCTTTAAATTCAAGCTTCCGTGTATTGCTGCCGGGCTTGGATTAAAACAAAATTTTAATTTCTCTCCACTGCTGGGAGACTAGGATTCGAACCTAGATACTGGGCTTCAAAGGCCCATGTCCTACCATTAGACGATCTCCCAGCACTAGAGAGAAATTTATTTCAATATCTTATCTAATAATTTTCGACCTTGTCCAGATTTCAAAAATCTTTCTCGTCTTACTACTTCAGACCGAGTCCTACTTGTCCGCCTTTGGCGGGCCACTAGACGACCCAGCAATGACCTAAATACTTTATCATGAATCTATTTAATTCTTCAATTTTGTTATAATTAATCTGTGCCGAACATAAAAACTCTTAAAGACGCGATTGAGAAGCAATTAAAAGCTTCGCCGACCGATACTTCCATAATTGAACTCGTGGACTTAATGGTTACTTACGGCTATTTTTCCCGCACTTCCGATATTCACATTGATCCAGCCACCGATAAAGTTTTTGTCCGCTTCCGCGTTGACGGCGTGCTTCAAGACGCTTTTACTTTTGCCAAAGAATTCCAATCAGAAATAATCAGCCGAATTAAAGTTCTCTCCGGTTTAAAAATTGACGTCCACCAAATTCCGCAAGACGGCCGTTTTAAAGCAAAGGTAGAAGAAGTAGGGGACGTGGATATCCGCGTTTCAATTGCGCCGACTTATTACGGCGAAAACGCGGTTTTAAGAATCCTTGCCGAAGCGCTTCAAAATTTTGGTTTGGCGGAATTGGGATTTACAAAAGAACAACTAGCTTCCGTTGAATCCGCAATCAGCAAACCTTACGGCATGATTTTAGCGAACGGCCCAACCGGTTCCGGCAAAACAACCACGCTCTACACAATGATTAAGAAATTGAACACGCGGGAAATTTCTATCATCACAATTGAAGACCCAATTGAATATTCAATCGGCGGCATTACACAAATGCCGGTGAACGCCCAAGCCGGATTTACTTTCGCGAACGGCTTGCGTTCTATTTTGCGGCAAGATCCAAATATTATTATGGTCGGCGAAATTCGCGATTCGGAAACAGCGAACATCGCAATCAACGCCGCTTTAACCGGCCACTTAATGCTTTCAACCATTCACACAAATGACGCCGCCACCACTTTTCCGCGCCTGATTGATATGGGCGCCCCGCCTTTTCTTGTGGCTTCAACTGTTAATGTGGCGATTGCCCAACGCTTGGTTCGGGTGGTTTGCAAAACTTGCCGCCAAGAAAGAACTTTGAGTTTGGCGGAAATTAAAAGTTTTTCGAGCATTTCTAAAAATCTTTCAACCGATAAATTTTATACTGCCGGCAAGGGTTGCAAGGATTGCGACGGCACCGGCTACAGGAGCCGCATCGGCATCCATGAAGTGCTGGAAATTAATGACGACATTCGTTCCTTAATTGTAAGCCGAGCTGACGCAAATCAAATAAAACAAACAGCCGTTAAAAATGGAATGAGGTTAATGATTGAAGACGGCTTGCAGAAAGCTCAAGAAGGACTGACAACAATTGAAGAAGTGCTTCGTATTATTCACGAATAAATTAAAACAATGGCTGACGAGCAAAAAAACATTCCTACGGTTGGAAGCAAGCCAGTTGCTGTTCCTAGCCATAAAAACTCTAAATTTGTTTTTTTCAAAAAACTTTTTGGTTCCGTTCCTATTGAGGAACGGGTTAATTTCGCGCGCCATCTTTCTTTCGCAATTAAAAGCGGTATTCCAGTTATTGAAAGTTTAAAACTTATCCAAGACCAATCCTCCTCAAAAAAGCTGGGAAAAATCATCAATCAAGTTATCAATGACGTGAACAACGGCCAGTTTTTGGCTCAAAGCTTGGAAAAATTCGATTATATTTTTGGCGATCTTTTTATCAATATGGTGCGAGTGGGGGAGACAAGCGGTAATCTTTCGGAAACTTTGCTTCACTTATCAAAAGAAATAAAAAAACAACGGGAAATTAACAACCGGATTAAGTCCGCTTTTGTGTATCCTTCGATTATTCTTTGCGCCACAATCGGAATGACAGTATTTTTAACCACGGTTATTTTCCCAAAAATTCTGCCGATTTTTTCTAATTTAAAAGTTGGGTTGCCCTTTACCACACGAGCCGTGATCGCTATTTTAAATTTCTTGAATCACTACGGGATAGTGTTTTTAGGCGGGGTTATTCTAGTTTTTGTTCTTTTTCAGATAGCTCTTATGTTTAAACCGATTCGCTATGTTTGGGATAAGCTTATGCTCGCTTTGCCGATTGTCTCGAAAATGATTAAAAATTTAACGATGGCAAATTTCACCCGTTCTTTAGGCATTCTTTTGAAAAGCGGAATGACGGTTGTCGATGGTTTGGCTATTTCTAAAAACACGGTTCGCAACAAGATTTATCAATTCCATATTGAAAAAATAATTGAAACGGTCCGCCAAGGCGAAAGTTTGGCGCATTACTTAAAAAAAGCGCCGAAACTTTTTCCGAAAATGTTTCTCGGAATGATTAAGGTCGGCGAAGAAACGGGAAATTTGGAAGAAAACTTAACCTATCTTTCGGAATACTACAGCGAAGAACTCGACAATACGGTTAAGAATCTCACCACCCTTCTTGAACCGATACTTATTTTGCTGATGGGTTTGGTTGTCGGATTTATCGCCTTGTCGATCATTATGCCCATTTATTCGATCACGCAAGGTATTTCTGGTTAATACAAATATGAATCGGAGCGGTTTTACTCTCGTTGAACTTGTGATCGCGGTCGGTCTTGCGGCAATTATTTTTACCGGCGCTTATGCCGCTTATTCTTCGATTTTAGACACGGTTGTAAATTCCGAACTGCGAACAGAGGCGGCAAATGTCATTAACCGGCAAATTGAAATTATGCGCAATTTACCTTATGAAGATATCGGTATTGTGGGCGGCACACCTTCTGGCGTAATTCCCGAAGAGCAAATGATTTTATCAGGCCGCATTAATTTTTTAATTAATACTTACATCAGAAATGTTGACGATATTTTTGACGGAACATCCGCAAGCGACACCGCGCCAGCCGATTATAAATTAATTGAAGTGCTGACAAGCTGTCCTTCTTGCAAACATTTTGTGCCACTCGCTTTTACGACAACAATCGCGCCGAAAAATTTGGAATCAGCGACCAATAACGGCTCGCTTTTCGTGAATGTTTTTAATGGTAACGGCGAACCAATTCAAGGAGCAAGTATTCACGTGGTAAACCAGTCGGTAAGCCCGCCGATTAATTTTACCGATACAACTAATAATATTGGTCAGTTGCGAATTATTGATACGCCGACGAGCACTCAAAGCTACCACATTACCGTGACCAAACAGATATATTCTTCCGATCAAACTTATCCTCCGGGCGCCGCTCAAAATCCGAATCCGGTGAAACCTGATGCGACTGTCGTCGCAAAAACATTAACAACAATAAGTTTCGCAATTGATAAAGTTAGTCAAATTAACGTTAAAACTTCGAACAATCTTTGCGCGCCAGCTCCTAATCAAAAGTTTTCGATTGCTGGAAGTAAACTCATCGGCACAAATCCTAATATTTTTAAATTTTCCACTAGTTCGGTAACAGACAGCAACGGATTATTCAATTTTTCAAATATCGAGTGGGACGCTTATAATTTTTCTTTACTTAGCACTTCAAGTGACCTCTTAGGAACAATTCCTTCTTTGCCACTTATCGTTAATCCAAATACCGTCTCTGATTTTCAATTTGTGGTAACTCCTGCGGCGCCAGATTCGCTACTGGTTTATATAAAAGATGTCGTTTCAAGCACGCCGATAAACGGCGCTTCGGTAACGCTTTCTTCCGGTGGTTATTCGAAAATTTTAACGAGTGGCCACGCTTTTACGAATGACAGCGATTGGTCCGGCGGAAATTATTCAAGTGAGAGTAGTGGTATGGATGCTGATTCCACCTCCGGAGAAATTTCCCTTTTAGCTTCTGCTTCTTCAACTTATCCGACATCAACCGAATGGCTGATTTCAAATACAATTGACACAAATTCAACGGGCGCGAGTTTTTACTCAATTAGTTGGTTGCCGACTACGCAACCAAGCGAAACTGGTAATAGCGTAAAATTTCAAATTGCGGCAAATAACGATGGTACAACTTGGAATTTCACCGGTCCGGGCAATGATTCAAACGCTTACTACACTTCAAGCACTTCCGACATAAGCGGCCTTTACAACGATAATCGCTATTTCCGCTACAAAATTTTTCTATCAACAGCTGACCAAAATTACACGCCGACCGTAACCAGCGTGAAAATAGAATTTAAATCTGTTTGTGTGCCGCCGGGCGAAGTTTTATTTAATAATCTCCAAAGCGGCGCTTATAATATTTCCGTTAGCGCTTCGGGTTATGATTTAGCGACAAGTACCGCGAGTGTTACGAGTAATTATCAACAGAAAAATATTTTACTTTTACCATCAGAATGATCAAGATTCTAAAAAACCGAGGCGGATTTTCTTTTATGGAACTTATTGTTTCAGTTGCGGTAATGGTGATTATTATTGCCGCGCTTGGAATTTTTGAACGGCAGTTTTATAACGTTGGCACTTTTATTAATCAGGAATTGAGTAACCGACAAGGTTTGGAGCAAATTTTTGCCCAATTAGTGACGGATATCCGTTCAGCCAGTCCTTCAAGTTTAGGCGCCTATCCTATTGAAATAGCCAGTTCCACCTCTTTTATTTTCTACAGCGACGTTGATAGAGATAGTTTGTTTGACCGAGTGCGTTACACAATTACTTCAAGCACGCTCGAGCGGGGAGTTATTAAGCCGGCCGGCAACCCACTAGTTTACGCGACAAGCAGTGAAACAATAACCACCCTTGTTTCCAATGTTATCGCCGCTATAAGCAATTTTGAATATTTTGATACTAATTATACCGGCGCCGAACCGGCAATGACCGCGCCGATAAATATTTTAAACATCCGTTTGATTCGGCTCACGTTGGCCGCTGACTTAAACCCAAGTATTGCGCCCCAACCAACTATTTTTTCAAACACGATCGACATTAGAAATCTAAGAAGCAATTAATGAAAAATATATTTAAAAATAGGCGAGGGAATTTGACGCTACAAGTGATTATCTTCGGCGGCTTGGTTATTATTCTTGCTTCCGGTTTTGTTCTCTGGAGCGTAACAATGCTTAACTTATCGCTGCGAAATTTTCACCGCGCGCTCGCTTTTTCGGTAGCGGAGGCGGGTATTGAATATTATCGCTGGCACTTAGCTCATGCGCCTACTGATTTCGAAGACGGCACTGGCCACCCTGGCCCCTTCACGCACGATTATTATGATAGGAACGGTAATCTGCTTGGCCAGTTTATTTTGGATATCTCGCCTTCAACCGGCAGCTCAACAATTATTACTATTCAAAGTACCGGCCATGTGGCGGCTGATCCATCGATTGAAAAAATAATTTTAGTAAAACTTGGCATTCCAACGCTTGCTCAGTATGAAGTTGCCTCAAACGATAATCTTAGTTTTGGCACGGGAACGGAAGTTTTCGGCCAAATTCGATCAAACGGCGGCATTCATTTTGACGGGCTGGCTCATAATTTAGTGGAAAGCGCGCAAGCGACATACGCTGACCCCGATTACAACGAACCGTCCGTTTTTGGTGTTTATACTCGCGTAAACCCGAAAGATCCTTATCCTCCGACTTCCACGCCAAACCGGCCGGATGTTTTTATTTCGGGTCGTCAATTTCCCGTGCCAGCGCTTGATTTCGCCGGCCTCACTTTAAATCTCGCTTCACTTCAGACACAGGCGTCATCAAGCGGAGTTTACGCTTCAAGTTCCGGCGCGCTTGGTTACAATTTAATTTTTAACGCTTCCGGCACTTACTCGCTTTACCAAGTGACAGTTTTAAAAAACATCGCGCCAAAACCTCACTGTTCAAATGACTACAATCAGTCAGGTTGGGGGAGTTGGAGTATTCAGGTAAAAAAATTCATAAAAAGCGGGCCGATTCCGGCAAACGGAATTTTCTTTTTCAATGATAATGTTTGGGTAAGCGGCAATATAAATAATTACCGAGTGACGATTGGTTCGGGAGTTTTTCCGGATAATGCCGCGACTCGCACAAGTATTACCGTGAACGATAGTTTAACTTACACAAACTATAACGGTTCTGACGCTGTTGCTTTGGTTGCTCAAAAAGACATAAATGTTGGACTTGTAAGCGACGATACCTTGCGAATTGACGGCGCGCTCTTAGCCCAGAATGGCCGAGTTGGCCGGTTTTACTACGGTGATGCTTGTAATCCAAATAATGGCATTCGAACTAAACTCACAAACTACGGTATGATCGTTACCAATAATCGATACGTTTTTAATTATCCCGACGGCAGTGGCTACCAAAGCCAGGAACTGATTTACGATAGTAACTTGCTTTACAATCCGCCGCCCGGCTTTCCATTAACCGGCAACGAATACGTTCAGGTTTTCTGGCAGGAAGTGAAATAAAAGCGGTCATTGATCACGACCGCTTTTATTTTATCCTGAGAGAATTCGAAGGATAAGAAAATTCGTGTTATTATTTAGGTAAATGAGAAAAGGATTTAGTTTGATTGAGTTAATGGTAGTGATAGGTATTATCGGTATTTTAACCGGCGTTGTTATTGTGGCAATAAATCCGGCGCGGCAATTTGCGAACGCGAGAAATACTCAACGGATTGCCAATATTAACGCGATTTTAAACGGAGTTGACCAGCGCATTGCCGACAATAAAGGAACTTTTGAAACCGGCTGTCCGGCCGGCGCGGTGCCAACATCAAGCGTGCGCATGGCAACAAGCACTTATGACATCGCCCAATGTCTTGTGCCAATTTATTTGCCAAGCATGCCTTTTGATCCAAGCGATCAAACCGCTTTTTATACAAGCACTTCAAGTTATAACAGCGGTTATAATATTCAAAAAGATTCTAACATTGGTAATCGCATTACTGTTTCCGCGCCATCAGCGGAATTAGGCCAAACAATTAGCGTTACGAGATAATTTTTGGGGAATAAAAAAACCGCCTAAGCATTATGCTTTGGCGGTTTCATATTGAAAATACTTATCAAGATATGAGCGATAAATCTCGGCGATACTGTATAAATCCTCGTAAATACATAATCCCGAAAAGGGCCACTCCTGCGCCTGCAATCCCGCAGAAAATTGATGAAGCAATCAGAATCGCGTGAAGTACTTTCGCCGTGTACCAGTAATTCTCCGGAGTAACTTTGTAAACATTTGCGAGCATTTCAATTACCATAATCGCCAAGCTGGCGATGCCGAAAATTGACGTGAACATCATTTTCTTGAAATTCTTAATCCAGCGGCGTCGTCCATATGATGTTCCACTCAATACCGCACTTTTATAACTCTCGTCCATATATTCAGCTGTAATGAGTACGCCAATAATAAAAGAGATGTTCATCGCGATTTGGATATACACGATGACGAGTTCTGCGAATGGTACTGATGTGAGAATATTCATGATAAATCTCCTATGAAATTGTTAATAAATAATTGTTTATTATTTTACTCTAGGCTAAGTATAGCATACTGGTATCTATCTTGTCAATAGTACAAAAACCCTCATTTTATGAGGGTTTTTTCTCCGATTCTATAATCGCCACCTCAAGCGGAATAATCGGAAACTGGCTGTAGCGCATCTGACTGTAAGCGGCAATCAAACGCTTAATAAGATTCAAGTCGCCATCTTTAAAAATTTGGCCGTGGGCGATAATTTTATTTAAATGATCCGCCATTAGTTCTCGTTCAAATAAATTTTTCATTCCCGGATTGAATTTTAAAACGGCAACGCGGCGAAGGTAGCGGATTAAATCTTTCGTTAGTTGCGCCAAATTGTAACCGCCGTCTTCAATTTGGGAAACAATTTCAAGGGCGTTTTTCGCGTTGCCATCTATCAAACTACCGGCAAGGGCGGATAGTTTATCGAAACCGACTTTGCCGAGCATTTTTTCCACCTCATCGATAGTTATTTTCTGGTGGCCAAAAGAAATAAGCTGGTCTAAAACTGATTCAGCGTCGCGAAAACTGCCTTCGGCGGAAGAGGAAATTAAATCCGCCGCTTCTTCAGTGAGATCGATTTTTTCTTCAGTCGCGATCTTTCTTATTTTTCCAGTGATCTGGTGAAGGGGAATGTGTTTGAAATAAAATTGCTGAGTGCGGGAAGTAATCGTTGCTGGCAATTTTTCGGCTTCTGTTGTGGCTAAAATAATAATCACGTAAGAAGGCGGTTCTTCCAAAGTTTTTAAAAGCGCGTTAAAAGCGTCTTTGGTAAGCTGATGGGCTTCGTCAATAATAAAGACCTTGTGTTTTGAGCCAATCGGCGCGGTTTTGACGTTTTCTTTAAGGTCGCGGATTTCATCAATGCCGCGGTTTGAAGCAGCGTCTATTTCAATCACGTCCAAACTCCGGCCAGCGTCAATTTCTTCACATTTCTGGCACTTATTGCAGGGTTCGCCAGTCGCGCGGAATTTTTCGTCTTTTGCCCGCGTTTCGCAATTCGCGATTTTGGCGATAAGACGAGCGGTGGTGGTTTTGCCCGTGCCGCGCGGACCGGCAAAAAGATAAGCGTGGGCGATTTTTTCTTGCCGCGCCGCTTCTTTTAAAATTTGAACAACTATTTCCTGGCCAAGCAGGTCTTCAAAAGTGGAAGGTCGATATTTTCTATAAATTGCTAAAGCCATATCAATTCAATTATATATAATTATGATGAATGGCGAAATGGATTTTTATCTGTTTAGCAGTTATAGTCATATTGCTTTTAATTAGGTTTGAGCGGGAATCAACGACAATTATGGACAAATTAATATTAAAAAGTTCAGCTTTTCATAATGGCGAAACGATTCCAGCGAAATACACTTGCGACAGCGATGACGTAAACCCGATGCTTGAAATCCGGAATATTCCGGAAGGCGCAAAAAGTTTAGCGCTTATTATGGACGATCCGGATGCCACTCGCGGCACGCCGTGGGATCATTGGCTTTTATGGAATATTGCGCCAAAAACTCAATATATTTCTGAAGATAACGTGCCAGCGGGCGCAGTTCAAGGAATGAGCAGTTTTAATCACGCGAAATACGGCGGTCCTTGCCCGCCCCACGGCGCGAAACCGCACCGTTACTTTTTTAAACTTTACGTTTTGGACACTGAATTAAATTTAGCTGAAGGCGGAACTAAGGCGGAGCTTGAAAAAAGCATGACTGGTCACATTATCGCTCAAACTGAACTTGTCGGTTTATACTCTCGAAAATAAATTATTCTTGAATGAATATTGCTGAAGGAGCGTTAAAATTACCGAGCGAAAAGGAAAGGTGTAGAAATTTATCATTGTCTGAATCCCGAATCCGGCAGTTGCCGGAGAGGTTGAGTTTGATGAATTACGTAACGCCTAACGATGAGCGAGTTTAATTTTAGCGAGTGAAGCTTTATGAACGAAAGAATAATTTATTTTTATAATGTTCAAACCGCCGAAAGAAGATAAAAAATATTCCTGGACAAGCCACGTGTTTCACAAAATGATGCAGTATGGCATTTCAGAGAGCCGCATCAAAAGAATTATCAGATTCCCGAAAAGAACGGAAGAAGGCGTAGCAACAGAGACGGTAGCGGTAATGCAACCCGCCGGCACAAAGCGTTATCAGGAAATTTGGGTAATGTATAAGCTCGCCAGTGGACGAGCAACTAATGACAAAAAACTAGAAACTAATAACAAGAGGATTAGAGTAATTACGGCGTGGCGCTATCCCGGCGTGAGCCCAGAACGCGACCCAGTGCCAAAAGATGTGATTGAAGAAGTGAGAAAACTCTTATGATTCTTAGTGAAAAATTTTTTGAGCAGCCGACGGTTACGGTGGCAAAGGATTTATTGGGGAAATATTTAGTGCGGAAAACAGCCCCAACGCGTTCACGGTCGGGGCAACAATCATCCCGAAAAATTTCGGGAATGATTGTTGAAGTTGAAGCGTATGATGGCTTTAAAGATAAGGCGTCGCACGCCTCGCGTGGCTTAACCAAACGGAATTTCCCGATGTTTGGGCCGGCCGGCTATTGGTACGTGTATTTCACTTATGGCATGCATTGGATGTTGAATATCGTGACTGGAAAAAGTGGTTATCCGGCCGCTGTCTTAATCCGCGGCGTAGAATCCGGCAACCGCCGGATAAACGGTCCTGCGCGCGTTACAAAATATTTAAAAATTGATAAGCGTTTTAATAACAAAAAAGCCGGTAAAAAAACCGGCTTATGGATAGAGGATCGGGACTTAAAAATAAAAAGTTTGAAGTTAAAAGTTAAAAGTTCCCCGCGTATTGGCATAGCGCACGCCGGCCCGGTTTGGTCAAAAAAACTTTACCGGTTTTATATTCAATAAGCTTAACGAACATTGTAACCAAGCGATTTGCCATATCTTTTGAGCTTTTTCTTAAGAAGTTTATGAGCTCTGGAAAGTCGTGGTCCTATGGTGCTAACAGGGCAATTAAAAATTTTTGCTGCTTGTTCATAGTTCATTCCTTCGATGTCAACGAGAATAACGACTTTTTCAAAAATTGGCGGCAAAGCTGACAACGCTTCCAAAACTTCATCACCAATCATTTCCTCAAAAATTTGCCTTTGAAGATCGGAAGAATTAGTTGAACTATGGCGAATAGTTTCATAAAAATTTTTAACGTCTTCAAAATTGACGCTTTTCAAATTATTAGTTTTTTTGTAATAATCGTTGATAAGATAATTTTTCATAATCCGGTAAAGCCAACCGCCAATATTTGTGCCTTTTTTGTAGGAATTCCAAAATCGAAAGGCGTTTAAATAAGTGTTTTGGAGAAGATCGTTAGCGTCATCGATATTACCGCTCGTAAAAGCTAGAGCGTGAATACGCATTACTGACATGCTTGGTTTTATCTCTTCTTCAAAGCTTTTTTGCTTAGCGATGATTGCAGCATTATTTTCCTTAATTTGCATCAGCTTGCTCCTTAAAATTTAATTTTAAAAAACTAAATTCGATTTTACTATCTTCTAATGAAATTATCAATAAGCAATCGACAGGAAATCATTTGTGATTTATGATTTGTTGGAATAATACCTTATGAAATTATCCATCGGCATTGTTGGACTTCCGAACGTGGGGAAATCCACATTATTTAAATTACTCACAAATCAAGAGGTAAACATTGCCAATTACCCGTTTGCGACAATCGATCCGAATATCGGCGTTGTGCCCGTGCCCGATGAACGGCTAGAGAAGCTCGCAAAATTAAGCAATTCAAAAAAGCAGGTACCCGCAGTTGTGGAATTTTACGATATTGCCGGTTTAGTAAAAGGCGCGAATGTGGGAGAAGGTTTGGGTAATAAATTTTTGTCGCACATTCGGGAGGTGAGCGCTATCTTACAAATCATCCGCTGTTTCGGCGACGGAGAAATTATTCACGTGGAAGGAAGTGTTCACCCGATTCGCGATCTTGAAACAATCAAAACCGAGCTCATTTTAAAAGATCTTGATACAGTGAAAAAGCGTGAAGAGAAAGCCGGGTCTGATGCGCGGGGCGGCAAACCGGAAGCGATTAAAATGATGGATAGCTTGAAGGCAATTGAGCAAGAGCTTGATAATGGCATTTTTCTTTCAGCAAACCAAAAATTCATTAACGACCATAAAGACGCGATTAAAGAAATAAATCTCTTGACCGCGAAGCCGCAACTTTTTCTTTTAAACGGCGCGCCGGAAGATGTGAGCGAAGAGCTGAAAAATAAAATCAAAGAATTGAATGCCAACTATATTATTGCCGATTTGGCAAAAACAAACGCCGTGCCGGAATTGATTAAAGAAGCGTATAAAATTTTAAATCTTATTAGTTTTCTTACGACCGGTGAGGACGAAACACGGGCGTGGACAATTGAAAAAGGAATGAAAGCGCCTAAAGCAGCGGGCGTGATCCACACCGATTTTGAAAAAAAGTTTATCCGCGCCGAAGTTATAAATTGGCAAAAACTAATTGAGGCGGCCCATTCGGCAAGCTCAGGGCAAAGCGGTTGGAATCAGGCGAAGCAAAAGGGCTGGTTGAAATTGGAAGGGAAGGAATATGTAGTTGCCGATGGTGATGTCGTTGTCATCCGGCACGGCTGATTTTTACTTTCGATAATATTGAAAATCGCTTAAAATTAAATACTGATGGCTTACGAACTCTCGCTTGAATATTACAAAGGGCCGCTCGACAAACTTCTTGATTTTATCGAGGAGAAAAAACTCGAGGTTTCCACTTTAAGTTTAGTTGCCGTAACAAGCGATTTTTTAGCGTATCTCGAGAAGCTAAAAAAAGGCGAAACACAAAGCCAAGTACCTGCCGAACTTTTGGCGGATTTTTTGGTTATTGCTTCACGTCTTTTGCTTTTAAAATCCAAAGCGCTTTTACCTTCACTTACTTTGAGCGAAGAGGAAGAAGGGGAAATTAAAGATTTAGAGATGCGACTCAAAATTTATCAGGAAATAAAATCAAGCCAAATTCACATCAAAGAAAATTGGCGGGAATCGCCACAAATGCTTAGCCGCGAGTTTTTAATGAACCGAGCGGTAATTTTCTACCCGCCGAAAAAAGTCGGCCAGCCGGAAATTTTAAAGTCATTCCAGGCGATTTTAGGCGAGCTCGAACAAGTTTTTAAGCCTGTTGCCACGATAAAAAATGAAATAATTAACCTCAAGAAAAAAATCGAAGAAATAATCGGCCGCTTAACCGCCACGCCTTTAAAATTCACCGATTTGCCGACCGGCAAAGGTCGCAATGAACTTATCGTTCTTTTTCTTGCCGTGCTCCATTTAATAAAAGATCAGTTGATTGTTGCCGATCAAGAAGACGGTTTTAGTGAAATTACAATTGCCCTTCGACCCTTCGACAAAACTCAGGGCAAGCAAGCTCAGGACAATCATGAATCGCATTGAATGATTGCGAAAAAGTCAGCCGTGAATTAAGATAATTGTTAGAAAATGAACCAATTAGAAATCACAAAACAAGCAGAACTCGAGGCCCTGCTTTTTTATTACGGCGAACCAATCCAGTTAAAAAAGTTGGCTAGTTTGTTAAAAATTAAAGAAGAAGAGTGCGCAAATTTACTTAACGAACTTGACGCCGCTTTGCGAGAAAATTATAGCCGTGGATTAACGCTTGTCAGGGGCGAAAAAGAAGTTCAACTCGCCACAAAACCGGCTTTTCAAAGTATAGGCCAAAAATTAATTGAAGAAGAATTTAAAGAAACTTTAACACCGGCGGCTTTGGATACGCTCTCGATTATCGCTTATCTTGGACCATTGCCACGGGCGAAAATAGATTATCTCCGCGGCGTTAATTCGAGCTTTACGGTTCGCAACTTGCTGATGCGCGGTCTTGTTGAGCGTGATCCTAACCCGGCAAAAGGAAATATTTATGAATATAGAGTAAGTTTCGATTTTTTGAAGCATTTAGGATTAAGTGAGCGAGAGGAATTACCAGAGTATGAAAAATATAAAGATGTTTTAAAGCGTTTTGATTTAGAAAACAGCGAACAAACAGAGGCAAAAATTAATCTTCCTCAAACATGATGAATTTAAGATGGCAAGCGTTAGCTTTAATCGCTCTAATTTTAATCTCCGTCACTTTAACTAAGACAGGAGAAAAAATCTCGCCGACCACGCAAAAAGTTGAAGCAAATATTTCTTCGGCAGAGTCCGGCAGTATTCGGACCGGCGCGAATATTTCTTTTGAAAAAAACCAGTCAGTTGAATCTAACGCGCCATTACTGCCGAAAAGAAAATGGGAAATTTTGGATCCAACCATAAAAAGCGAAGCTATAATTTTTAGTTCGCTTGAAAACGGTTTTTCTTTTTTTTCCACTAATCCCGAAAAGCAATGGCGAACAGCTTCTCTTGCCAAGCTTTTAACCGCTGTTATCGTTACTGAAGAAATAGGGTTAAATAAAAAAATTCCGGTGAGCCGCACAGCGATTACAACCGATGGCGAAGCCGGTGGCTTAAAAAGCGGCGAAGTTTATACCGCCCGCGATATGCTAAAAATAATGCTTCTCACTTCTTCAAATGACGCCGCCGCCGCTTTTGAAGAATATATCGGAGGGCGAAGTTATTTCGTGAAACTAATGAACGATAAAGCGGCGACAATCGGTCTTACTAAAAGTATTTTTTATGATGCGGCGGGTTATGACGATAATAATGTTTCAACCGCCGCCGATTTACTGAAACTCACAAAATATATTTTGGAAAATGATCCGGATATTTTTAACTGGACTCGACTTCAAAGTTTTATAGTTCAACCGACTAACGATGCCGAAAACCGGACCATTTTAAACATAGATCCATTAGCTTCAAATTCTGGCTTTTTGGGCGGCAAGACGGGTACTTCGCCTTTAGCTAAGGAAAACTTAATCGCGCTTTTTGCCGGCGAAAAATCAAGAGAAATCATTATCATTCTAGGCAGCGCGGACCGCGTGAAAGACGCGGAAACGCTTTTAAAATGGGGCGAAATCGCATATGAAAAACAATGATTGTCTTTGAGGCCGTTCGAGTACTTATAATTTTTGCTTTGGCTTTCATTGTCGCTCTTTTTATCACGCCTTTTATTTCTCATCTTCTTGATCGTTACGGTTTTAGAAAAAAGAATATTCGCAGCGAAGTAAGCGCGCCGGTTTTCCATAAATTTCATAAAGACAAAGGCAATACGCCAACAATGGGCGGTATTATAATTTGGGGAACTGTTTTGGGTTTGGCTATTATTTTTTTCATTTTTCAAAAACTATTCGGTGGCTTCGCGAACTATCTTAATTTTGTGAGCCGCCCCGAAACCTACCTACCACTTGTCGCTTTAGCGCTTGCCGCGATCGTCGGTTTTGTTGACGATCTTTTTGGAATTTTGGGCAAAGGACCCCACAGTGGGGGATTGAACATCATCCAAAAAATTTTTCTCTATACCGCTGTCGCAATCCTCGGCGCTTGGTGGTTTTATTTTAAACTCGGTTTTAATATTCTCTACGTTCCTTTTATCGGCAATGTTTTTGTCGGTTTTTGGTACATTCCTATTTTTATTTTTGTTCTCACTGCCACTGCTTTTTCCGCAAACGAAACCGACGGCCTCGACGGCCTTGCTGGTGGCGTTCTATTTTTTGCTTTCGGCGCGCTCGCCGTTGTTTCTTTCGCTTTAAATCATTACGATCTTGCGGCAATGAACGCGGCAATTTTAGGTTCACTTCTGGCCTTTCTTTGGTTTAATATCTACCCCGCCAAATTTTTTATGGGTGATACCGGTTCAATGTCTTTGGGAATTACCTTGGGTGTGATGGCAATGCTCACTAATACCGCTCTTTTCTTGCCGTTTTTCGGCTTGATTCTAGTTGGCGAATCAGTAACCGTCATTATCCAAGTTTTGAGCAAAAAAATAAGAGGGAAAAAAATATTTCTCTCAACGCCAATTCACCATCATTTCGAAGCGTTGGGCTGGCCGGAAAGCCAAGTGACAATGCGCTTTTGGATTATCTCGGCAGTTGCGGCAACTTTAGGCCTGGTGCTTTTCTTTTTAGCGCGTTTCGCCTGAAAACATCTTCTTTAAATCCTCTCTAGTTAGATAATTTTGTGTTAAAATTTAAGCGTAGATGACCACGCTTATTAAAAACGGTCTCGTTTATGACGGTAGCGGTAACGAACCGGTAAAAACCGATATTTTCATTCGCGGTGAACGCGTCACGAAGTTAGGTAGTGAACTAAAAATGAAAACAGCGCGCGTGATCGACGCAAACGGAGCCATTGTAATGCCGGGGTTTATTGATATAAACACTAATTCCGACCATTATCTTTCACTTTTCAATTCGCCGGAACAAAAAGATTTTATCCGCGAAGGCGTGACCACAATTATCGGTGGTAATTGTGGCGTCTCACTTGCCCCCATTCTTCGCGGCCACAAAAAAATAAATGTTCACTGGCAATCAGTCGCTAATTTTTTAGATGTTTTAGAAAAAAAGGGAGTCGGCGTTAATTTCGGCACTTTAATCGGTTATACAACAATCCGAAAATTTGTAGCGCCAGGAAATTTTGGTGATTTTACTAATAAAGAAATAGAACTTTCTAAAAAGGTGTTGGCGCAAGCTTTTAAAGACGGGGCTTTTGGTTTTTCAACTGATCTTACAAATTCTCAAACCGGCAAAATCGCTCTTCATGAAATTAAAGAATTAACGTCGGTTACTGCCGCTCATCACAAAATTTACGCTGTTCACCTTAAAAATTATGAAGCGGAGTTGGGCGACGCGGTAAATGAAATAATTCAAATCAGCCGAGAAACTCACGTAAATACCGAAGTCAGCCATTTTACTCCCACTAAAAATTTCGCCGCTCTTTACACCGAAGCGGCCTCAATTATCGAAAAAAATTCCGCCGAAAGCTGGATTAGTTTTGATTTTCCTGTTGCTGATTCAACCGTAAATGATCTAATAACTTTTTTACCTGAATGGTTAAAAAACGAAAATTTTTCTGCTACTCTCGAAAAAGTTTTAAGTAAAACATTCGAAAAGCGCATTTTAGAACACTTAGAAAGTTTTTCAAATGAAGAAATCACAATTGGCCATGTTGCCGAACCGTCTTTAAAATTTCTTGAGGGTAAAAATTTACGTGTCTACGCCGAAAGTCGTGGAGAAAATTTTGGGAACGCGTTTCTTGAACTTGCGCGACTAACTAAACTTAAGGCCGTGCTTTTCAGAAAAAATGTTGATCTGCCAACACTTGAAAAATTATATGCGTTGCCAAATTCGATTATCGCTTCAAATGGCGCGAGTTTTAAGAGTAAGGAATTTAATTTTGAAAGAAATTATCCGACTTTCCTAACTTTTTTAAAAACTGCTTCAGAAAAAAATATTTTGCCATTTGAGAAAGCTGTTATGAAAATTACTGCTTTGCCGGCAAAAAAATACGGTATTTTAAAACGCGGCCTTATTAAAGAAAATTATTTTGCCGACATCGTGGTAATGAAGGATTTCAAACCAATCGAGGTTTTGATAAACGGCCGACAGGTTTTAGGGACGCTCGAAAAAGCCGGAAAAATTTTACGAAGCAAAAAATAAAAATTATGGGAAATCGCCTTAGTCGAACAAATCCGGATTATTTCTTCATTGCTCTTACGGGAATTTTGGTTATTTTTGGCTTAGTGATGCTCTCAAGCGCTTCTTCGGACTTGGCGAAAAATAAGTTCGGCGACAGTTATTATTACCTAAAACACCAAATTCTTTACGGTTTTTCTTTCGGTCTTGCTGGTTTTATTTTTAGTATTTTTGTTCACTACCGCTGGCTTCAAAAATTAGCGCCTTATTTCCTTGTTTTTAATATTTTGCTTTTGCTTTTGGTTTTTATTCCATCGTTAGGTATAAAAGTTCTTGGCGGCGAGCGCTGGCTAAACATTGGCTTTTTTTCTTTCCAGCCAAGCGAACTTTTAAAGTTAAGTTTTTTTATTTATCTTGCCGCTTGGGTCAGTAAAACAGAGACGAGAAGTAAAAGTTTTCTTGAAGGTTTCTTGCCTTTTTTTGTTTTAATAGCCGTTGTAATGGTTATTTTACTTATGGAACCGGCGACGACAACAGCGATTCTAATTTTTGGCGCTTCCTTAATTATGTATTTTTCGGCTGGCGCGCGGATAAAATTTCTTGCTTTGTCTTTGCTTTTGGTCGTGCTTTCAATTTCCACGCTTATTTACTACACGCCTTATCGGTTAGAGCGCGTTTTGTCTTTCCTTCATCCGGAAACCGATCAGCTTGGTAGTTCTTATCATATTAACCAAGCATTTATTGCGATTGGCTCCGGCGGCTTAACCGGCGTTGGTTTCGGCAAATCAACCACAAAATTAAAATATTTACCTGAACCGATTGGCGATTCTATTTTTGCCGTAATTGCTGAAGAACTTGGTTTTATCGGCGCAATTAGTTTAGTGATAGTTTTTTTTCTTTATGTTTTTCGCGGTCTTATGATCGCTCGCGCTTCGCCAGATAATTTTTCTAAAAATCTTGTAACTGGTTTTGCCTGCATTGTCGGTCTTCAAGCTTTTATAAATATTGCGGCAATTTCCGGCATCATTCCGTTAAGCGGCGTGCCGCTGCCGTTTATAAGTTACGGTGGCACAGCGCTCGCTGTTTTTATGACAATGAGTGGTATAATTTTAAATATCTCGCGTTATCGCCGTTAAATGAAAAGAATTTTACTTACCGGTGGCGGCAGTGGGGGACATATTTATCCGCTTATTGCTGTTGCTGAAAAATTAAAAGAAATCGCTGGCAATCAGATTGAAATCAATTATCTCGGACCGATTGGCCAATTTGACGAAGATTTTTCGCAACTCGGAATAAAAATTTATAAATTAGCTTCGAGTAAAATCCGCCGTTACGCTATTTTTTTAAGTTTTCTCGACGCGCCAAAATTCTTTTGGAGCTTTTTTCAAGCACTTTTTCGCCTTTATGTTTTAATGCCTGATGTTATTTTTTCCAAAGGTGGTGTTGGCGCTTTTCCGGTTGTTCTTGCCGCAAAATTTTACTTTATTCCGGTTATTATTCACGAATCAGACGCCGTACCGGGCTTAACAAACCGCTTTTGCGCGCCTTTTTCAAAAAGAATCGCTATTGCTTTCCGCACAGCCGCAAGCTATTTTCCGGCGGCAAAAACGGCGTTAGTCGGCATTCCAATTCGTTCTTCTCTTTTAGGATTACGAAAAAGTTCGCCTGAAGCAAAGAAAAATCTTGGATTCCTTACTACCACGCCATTACTGCTTATTTTGGGCGGTTCGCAGGGTTCAATGCGAATTAATAATTTTATTTTTGAAAATCTCCCACAAATACTAGAAAGTTTTCAAATTATTCACCAAGTGGGTGTTGCAAATTTAGCCGAAGCAAAAACCGCGGCTGCGGGAGCGAGAAACGGTTACAAATTAATCGGCTATCTTAATCCCGAAACAATGAAAGAAGCGTTAACCGCCGCGGATATTGTAGTTTCTCGCGCAGGTGCTTCCGCAATTTATGAAATTGCCGCCTTTGAGAAACCGGCAGTTTTAATTCCGCTTGATGAGTCGGCAAATAATCACCAGCGGTTGAATGCTTATGAATACGGCAAATCCGGCGCGGCGATTACGATTGAAGAAGCGAATCTAAAAATTAATGTAATGCTCGTGGAGCTAAAAAAACTTTTCAGCGAACTTGGAAGTAGGGAAGCGATGAGCGTGGCGGCGAGGAATTTTTTCCGGCCAAACGCGGCGGATGAAATCGCGAAGGAAATTTTGAAATTAGTTCGAGTGTAAAATAAAAACCGCCACATTTCTGTGGCGGGAGCATATTTGCTCAAATTACTTTACTGAACTTCTATGACTTTTTGTCCTCCTACACTTTTCACTTTGAAGTGATCGCCTTCCTTGAGATTTTGATTCATAAGCTTTGGTATTGCGAAAAGCTTTACATTTCCTTCCTCGTCAACGGTAATTACATTGAAGAAATCCTTACTCCCTTTTTCAAGAGCGGTTATCTGATATGTACGTTCAGAAGATAAACTAGAGACAGTATTAGGAACGCCAACTATACTTGTAACATTGGCCGCAAAAAATACGATAGCAACTGCAGTAAAAGTAAAGCAAAAAATTAATGCCAACTCTCCATCACCTGGACCTTTTTCTGCGCCAACAAGCCCTGCTAAAATTACCCCCCAACACACATAAACACCCTAATAAAAATAACGGTTCCATTGTAAATCCCTTTCTAGAAAGTTTGAGAAATATTTAGCTATTAAAGAACTTGCTCTAATTGTACTCTCTATATATTATTTTGTCAATAGCACGCCAAAACCTCGAAAAATTAAGGAAAAAGGCGTAAAATTAACCTATAACTAATAACGAGTAACTTATAACAAAATAACGTAAAAGTTATCAGTTGTTAGTAATTTGTTATATGTCTACAAACGTTCGCGTCAGATTTGCCCCTTCGCCAACCGGCCCTTTTAGCATTGGCAATGCCCGGACGGCGCTTTTTAATTGGCTTTTTGCTAAACACGAAAAAGGGGAGTTTTTCCTCCGGATTGAGGACACTGATAAAGAAAGATCGAAGAAAAAATATGAAAAAGAAATTATTGACGGGCTAACTTGGCTTGGGCTTGCTTGGGACGGCGAAATTTCCCGGCAGAGCGAGCGCGAACCAATTTATAAAAATTATCTCGAAAAACTGCTTAACGACAGGCACGCTTACTGGTGTTTCTGTTCGGCTTCCGAACTTGAAATCGAACGCCAAGCACAATTAAGTCAGGGTTTGCCGCCGCGCTACAGCGGCCGTTGCAGAAACCTACCGCACGAAGAAACTGTAAAAAGGTTAAAGAAAGAATCGGCCATTATTCGTTTTAAAACGCCGGAAAAGATTGTTGCTTTTAACGATTTAGTTCGTGGACACGTAGAAGTGAATAGCGCGCTTTTGGGCGACATGGTAATCGCCAAAAGCTTAACCGAACCGCTTTATAATTTTGCCGTTGTGATTGACGACTACGAAATGAAAATAAGCCACGTAATCCGCGGCGAAGATCATTTGCCGAACACGCCAAAACAAATTCTTATCCAAGAAGTTTTAAGTTTGCCTACACCTATTTACGCTCATCTGCCTTTAATTTTAGGACCGGACCGCAAAAAACTTTCCAAGCGTTATCTTGACTATTCGCTTACGGACTATGAAAAAGACGGCTACTTGGCGCAAGCGATGCTGAACTTTTTGGTTTTAATGGGTTGGCATCCGGAAAAAGATCGGGAAATTTTAACTGTTTCGGAAATGATTAATGAATTTAGTTTGAAACGGGTACAAAAATCCGGCGCCATTTTTAATCCGCAAAAACTTGATTGGCTAAATGGCACCGCTCTGCGGGCGATAACTGGCGGGGAATTAGTTACTGCCTTAAAACCGTTTTTGCCGAAAGATTGGCTTAAAGATAATAATTTTTTAGAGAAAGTGGTAAATCTAACAAAAGACCGCGTTAAAAAACTTGGTGATTTTAAAACGCTAGCGGAATTTTTCTTTGAACTGCCAAAATATCCAAAAGAACTTTTAATCTGGAAAGAAACTGCGCCCGAAATCACTGCTGAAAATTTGAAATTCGTTTTGCGAATTATTGAAAATCTTTCGACTGATAAATTTATTAAAATTGATATCGAAAAAGATCTTTTACCGCTTGCCGAAACGCGTGGCCGTGGCGAGGTTTTATGGCCACTTCGCGTCGCTCTTTCCGGAAAAGACGCTTCGCCTGGACCCGTAGAACTTTTGGAAATTTTTGGGCAAAAGGAATCCGCAAGCCGCATTAAAAAAGCTATAAAAAAACTTGAGGGTTAATATTATGCTGAAAAAATCTGCTGTTTTTAATATTAGTTTGTTTTTGGTCTTTGCTTTAATTTTCCAAAGTAACGTTAGTTTTGCCGAAACTCCCGGGGCTAGTTTACAGCAAGCGATTCAAGAAAAAGCCAAAACGCTGCAACAAATTCAGGTACAAAAAGACATTGTTCAAAAAAACCTTGATGAAATTGGCAAAACTAAGGACAGCTTAAAAAAAGAAATTAAAACTTATGACACGAACATAAACGGGCTTAATCTTTCGCTTGAATCAACTCGGCTCACGATTGATAAGCTCGGCTTGGAAGTTGAATCACTGGGTGGCGACATTAATAAAATAAAATTAACTATTCAGGATCGTGAAACCACTGTGCTTAAACTTTTTACCGAACTTCAGCAAAAAGACCGCCAAAATTTTTTCTACGTTCTTTTAAAAAACCAAACCTTAAGCCAAAGTATCGACGAGGCACGTTCGATTGAACTTTTAAACAATGGTTTGTCTTCAAGTATTTCAGAACTTAAAAAACTAGAGATAAGCCTTTCCGATAAATTAGATGAGAGTCAGAGTAAAAAATACGCTAAGGAAATTCAAAAAATAGATTTAGCGAATCGCCAGCAAATTGTACAGGAACAAAAAACAGAAAAACAAAAATTACTTGATCAAACAAAAGACCAGGAAAAAAACTATCAGGACTTACTTTCAAAAATTGAGGAACTCCAAGGCCAAATTTCTATTGAAATAGAACGAATTGAATCCGAACTGCGGAAAAACATCAATCCTAATTTACTGCCGTTACCAAGACCCTTCGTTCTTTTAAAACCAGTTGTCGCGCCAATTACTCAAGGTTACGGCCGCACTAAATTTGCCGCGACTCATTATCGCAGTAAGTACCACAATGCCATTGATTTTGGTGCGCCGATTGGCACGGAAGTAATGGCGGCGGAAAAGGGGACTGTGATTAATGTTGGCAACCAAGATTTATATTGTAACAAAGCCGCTTACGGAAAATTTATTGTAATCAAGCATGAAAATGGCTTAACCACTCTTTACGGCCATCTTTCAAAATATATTGTTTCGGTTGGCCAAAAAGTTAACCGTGGCGAATTAATCGGCTATGTTGGCAAAACCGGTTTTGCGACCGGCCCGCATTTGCATTTCACGGTTTTCGCCTCGCAAACTTTGACACCGGCACGGCCAGGTTTAGCGGAAGGAGCGCAATATTCGCCAAGCTGCAAAACAATGCCAGTTGGCGGCGACCTTGATCCGAATAAGTATTTGTAAAAAAACTGTATAATAAAGTTAATGAAGAATTTTCCCGCCGTTATATATTTTGCGACAGTAGGATTTTTGCTTTTTATTTTTATAAGCCGACCCGTGTCGGCTCAAAATTTAAACGCGCCGGATTATTTAAAACAAGGATTGCAATTACCTGAGTCAATTACTCAAATTTTTGATCTTGGAAAGAAAATCAGTATCAATCTTCAAGGTTCCGGTTTTATTCGTGATATCGTAGAAAAGGTTCAAGGTAACGGCAATTCGAGCCCGAGCAATATATTTTCTGGTGTATTAAGTATCTGGGATAGGTCAAACGACTGGCTCCAATCGAATATCGGGATAAGTTTGCGGGAAATTATAACCGCGATAGGGAACTTGTTTATTTGGATTCTTAACTTCGTAATCGGATTAATTCAATCCGCGCTAGGGTATTCCTCTAACTAAATAAATATCATCGTAAAACGAACGCTACCTTTTACGGACAGATAAAGAAGGTAATCCATAGGATAGGTTTATCTGTCGTAAAAGATATATTGTGCGTCAGTAGAAGTAAAAGAAAAACGCTGGCTTCCCTGCCAGCGTTTAGTGTTTTATTTTAACCTTGTAGTGATCGGGATTACTATTTGCGGCACAAATATTCCCTGAACTAATTTTCCCGCCTCAAGAAGTTCGTCTTTCAATCCTTCGCATCGCGAGTTGCCGATAATATTTTTCTTTATTTCTATAACGCGCTTACGGGCCTCTTTGTCGCTTAACACTTCAAAAAGTTTATTTTCCTTAATTGAGGATTTGTTAGAATTTTCCGGGAAAAGACATCGATAAGTAAAACGATAGTTGTTCATAACCCTCATCCTTTATTGATTTTTTAATGTGATTTAGTGTCTTTTAGCTGATTTATAATTTAATCCCGACTGGTCTAAAAAGCAAGTAAAAACGGTATTCTTATAGGGTCGGTTTAGCCCCTAGAATGCCTATTTTTCGCTTAAAATTGGGCTTTTTAGAGGCCAGATAAGACGCTTAGTGATTAAACTCGCTGGACTTGTAAATACCCTATTTTTAAGGATAAACGAAAAAGTAAACAAAAATGACCAGCCCAAGGCTGGTCATTTATTTTTAAACCAATTATTTTTAATTCTTTTCTGATTGTGATTTAAACTATCCGGATTTTCGGTATTCTTCTTCTCATTATATAGGCCACGATAGCCGTCACCCGGCTTTCCAATTTTAGAAAGACCACTAATAAAAAGAAAAGCAATCAAGCAGATAACTATGTATATATCAGCAACCGCAAGTTTGGATAAGATAAAATTAATCATTTTATTCTTTCCAAATGTAAAAGAGAAAAGCTAATGCGTTTTTTGATAACCCATGATTCGATAACGACTGCGCGTGTTCTGATTTTATCTCTCCTTTCTTTTTTTGATCTTTCTTTTTCTGGGATTCTCAAGAACTTAACTCGCTCTAAGTAATCGCAACTAACACCATAACCAGAATTAGCGAGATTCCTTATCTTCCGCTCTAATTGTTTTAAAGCAATTTTTGGATTAGATGCCCGAACGCGACCGATTGCTTTAGCTACTTCTTCATCTGAATAAAGGTTAAAATCGCCTCGTGGACTCATAAGCGTACCTTTAATTTGGAATACTGACATAGTTGTTCTCCTTTTAATTTTAAGTCGTATTTAGTTGTTTAATAAAACTATCCCCTATTTTATTCCTCAATTTACCCAAATGCAACACACGCTTATTGACAATAAGTACTAATTTATAGTAAGATTATTTTCAGTATTGATTGCTATTTAATAACTTATAAAAAGGAGTGTTTATGAGTCGACACATTGTAAATACCGATTTGCGCGGTTACGAAGGACCGATTTTTGTCTCTTTAATCGGCCGTTTGCGGCGAGCACTTGAGCAAACCAATATCGTCATCGATTTTTTAAAAATCGTGGCGGGAAAGATTCCAGGTTTCGAAAAAGCGATCATCCATCCCCAAACCGAGGATAAATATGTTTGGTTTTGCGGTTTGGTTTTCAGAATACCTGGCGTCGGCGAAATGATAATTCTTATTCCCCGTCAGGAAGACAAGGCTAAAACCGAAGGTAGTTCCTTTGATCGCTCGATTGTTGTTTATGCCAAAGGCAATATAACGATTCACGAAATTCACGATATTATTGAGGTGTTCGCGGAAGCCTACGAAAATTTTTTACATATTCATACTTCTTCCAAAGGTGTCTCGGCAAATTAAAAAATTAACCGCCCTGAGTTTATCGAAGGGCGGGTTTTTATAGTGAACCGCATTGAACTATTTTTTGTTGAGAAATCGCTTATTTGCTGATAAAATTACTAGCACTACTTACTAATGTTTTATAAAACTCCCGAAGAATTTAAGGAACAATGCGGTTATGAAATTGACGGCTTTTGGTATCCCCGCGTCACAAAAATTGTGGACATCAAATCAAAGCCCGGTCTTTACCACTTCTACGCCAAAATGCAGAATTACGCCGCCGCCCAGCAAGTTACTAAAAGATCGGCAACCGAAGGCACGCTAATTCACGAAACTGTTGAAGGAATTTTGACCGGCCAGAAGCCCGTTGTCCCCGCTTCAATCGAGCCATCTATTCGGGCTTTTATGGAATTTATTTTGGCGAAAAATATTCACGTTGATCCGGCCTACGTTGAAAAACGTCTGGTGCATTACGACGAACGTTACGCCGGAACTTTAGACGCAATCGCTTTAATCGACGGCCGGCTCGGCATTTTAGACATCAAAACATCGCAGGAAATTTACCGCGATTATAATTTGCAAACCAGCGCCTATATGGCGGCTATGAAAGAGCAAGTGAAAAATTTGGAGACGCGGTGGATTTTGCGGATTGACCAAAGCAAAAAATGTTTTCACTGCGGGGCGATTTTGCGGAGCAAAGGCGGCAAAGATCAGGTAAAAGTGGACTGGGGTAATCCTTTTCAAAAAGCGTGCGTTCACGAATGGGGGCCGCTTGAAGGCAGAATTGAATTAAAGGAATTCCCCTACTGGCAAGACGATTTCGCCGCTTTTTTGGGCGCGAAAAAACTTTGGGAATGGGAAAATATTGATTGGTTGAAGCAGGTTGGGTATTTGTGAGTTTTGCCACGCGCTAGCGTTCGCAAAACCACATCCCGAACGTAGCGAGGGATCTTTAAAACTTCCTCTCGCTCATAACGCCTCACTCGCTAAAATTAAATTCGCTTGTCGTTAGGCGTCACGGGATTCATCAAACTCAACCTCGCAAGCTCGGGATTCAAACAGTGACGAATTCCTACGCCTTGCCTCCGCGCTCGGTAATTTTTGACGCTCTTTCGGCAATATTCGCTCAAGGAAATTTTGGAGATTAAAAATTTTAGATGTATAATTAGTTTTATGGAATTTTTTGATAAAGTTGATTTAAACGATAAGGTTGTAGGTAAAACAACCAAAAAAAAAGCTCATGAAATGGGATATCCTCATCGGGTAGCAGCGATTTTTGTTTTTGATAAAAACGGCAAATTGCTCGTTCAAAAGAGAAAAGAAGACGGTTGGCTTGATCATTCGGTCGGTGGTCACGTCTCAGCTGGCGAATCTTATGGGGCTGCCGCTTTGAGAGAATTACAAGAAGAACTAGGTCTTCGTCGCGAGAAGTTAGATTTTGTAGGCGTACTTTTTGCCGATGAACGAATCCGGTCAAGAAACAAGATGGTTCATTTCTTCGGTCTTTACGAAACTACTTTGAACGAAAAAGACGTTATTAAAATTGCCGAGCGTGAGGTTGAATCGTTATTTCCAATGTCGCTTGAAGAAATCGCCAAAGGAATGAATAAAGAACCAATAAAATATACTACCGGTTTTATGAAAACACTGAATTTTTATATTGAGAAGAAAAATCTTAATATTTCACCGGTTGAATACAAATAATTTTCAAGTTACACAAACGGCGGGAAGGTTAAAGAGGTATAAAAAAACCGAGGATAAAATATCCTCGGTTG
>ERZ1292629.1054-Hain-H43-01um-R1-1054-length-28887-cov-8_pt1 | contig 28887 bp, 41 predicted proteins | sample MGYA00564399_ERZ1292629 | MGnify/ENA primary metagenome ERZ1292629 (study PRJEB36523, sample SAMEA6512636) | groundwater metagenome | collected 2019-01-08 | study: AquaDiva: Metagenomics assemblies of 32 groundwater samples
GGTCAGCTTGTAGCCCCCCATCACCAGTTCGCACCAGATGGTTCCGCCGTAAGGAATCAGCTGGCCCCCGTTGTCTGCCCCCGAGACCTCGAACTTGATCTCCAGCAGCTCCATGTCCTGGCCCATCGGGTTCTTCAGCGCAGCCGTCGAAACGGCACCGCTGGAGCCGGCCGTGAGAACGATCGAGCTCGAGAGGTGGATCGGCGAGACCGATGGCTGCTGGGTATAGATGGGGTTCCTCGGCACCCGCTTCTCCGGAATCACCGGCATCACCCGTGGCTGCCGGGGGTCCAGCGGGTTGGGCCCAAACGGGAGTCGGATCGGCATCTCAGAGTCCTCCGGCGCGGTACGGCCACATGCTGCGAGGGCCATCGTCCCTGCCAGAAACTCGCGTCTCGTCGACATTCACGTTCAGCTCCTTGCCAGGCTCACCGCTCTGGCACCGCGGTTCACTTCGAGAGGCCCGGCGATCTGCTCGTCGGGTCTGTCCAAGCTCCCTCGTTCCTTCGAAACAACACCCACGGGCCGGGAGGGGTCGGCCCGTGGGCATCGAGGTCAACGGCGTGGCGCAACCCCTTGCGGGTCCGTCAACCGATCCGCGAACGACTTACGCGCGGGCGTCAGCCATCACGCCGCACCACAGGTTGCACCAGACGAGGGACGACTGACCCACGCCCGTGGTGACCGAGAACGTCAGGGTCACGCCGCCGCCCGTCCCGAACTCGACCTCGAGTTGGTCGGTCCGCGCCGCCGGCAGGAACACCTTCAGCCGCCGTCCCCCACCCGGCCAGCCGTTGTTCAGGAAGTTCACCGAGCTGTTGTTCCGGGTGGTCGAGACCGCCCCGAACAGCGCGCCAGGCGACGGGAAGAAGCTGGTGGGACCCTCGATCTGCTTCGTTCCGGAGATCCGGAAGATCATGAAGGTCTTCGCCATCACTTCCGCCGCTTCCTGCTGCCCGAACCCGTAGGTGTTCAGGACACCGGTCGAGTCGTAGTACCCCTGCTCGAAGCCGATCCCGATGCTGCGGATCGACAGCTCACCGATCGCCGAACCGACCTCGCCGGCCTTGCCGAGGTTGGTGGTGAGTTTGGTGTGGTTCAGCAGGTGCTGCGCGGTGGGCGCGATGCCCGAGCCGACCAGCCGCGGAATCGCCTGCCCTTCCGGGACGGTGAACAGCTTCTGGGTTCCAGCTCCGCCGTGGGCGACCACGATCGAGCTGTAGATGTTCTCGTCCCGCCCACCGGACTTGCCGGGGACAGCGGTGGCGGAACGGCCGCGGGGATCAGGAAAAAGCATCTGAGGCATTTGAGGCTCCTTACCGGCAGTGTGTCTGGCCGGGTGCTGCGGTGGGACTGCGTTGAACAGCTGCTACAAGAGACGGTCAGCCGGACAGTGAGGGCTGACCGCCCCGATCAGCGAGCTACGATCACGGGGCCGGGAACAGCCCGTCCTCGTTGTCGTCGCCCACGCCCTGGAGCCCCGCCAGCCGAGCCATGTTCAGGCTCGGGTTGTCGAAGATCGGCCCGTTGAAGCCGGAGAGCCGGGGGTTGTCGAAGATCGCCGCGCCGTACCCGGCGGGCAGCCGGGTGTAGCCCGCGAGCGGGCCGCCCGGACCGGTGAGCTTCTCCGCGACCCAGATGGTCAGGCCTCCGAGCAGCGCGCCGACCGCGTGACCAGCACCGCGCGCCGACTTCTTCTGCGCGTAGTACAGCACCAGCGCCGAAGCCGCCGCGCCGAGCAGCGGAGCAGGGACGATGGCCGGGACAGAGACGTTGGCCATCTCCAGCCCCTTCTTCAGGGCGTAGCCGCCGACGAAGCCGAGACCGATGCCCACTCCCACGTCCACCGGCTTGACGGAGGCGGGAATCTTGGGGAGGAACCCCAAGCCAGGGAACTTCACGAGACTGCCCAGACCGCGGTACGAACGACGATGACGAGCCATTTGTTGCTCCTCCGCGGGTTCCGCGGGGTGGGGTGAACTGCGAGGTGGAACTTCAGGAACTCTTCTTCATCAGCCAGCAGCGCCTGCGACGGTCTGCACGTCGCTGCCGTTTCCTTCTTTTCACCGACGACCGAGATGCGTCGCCAGACTGGGAGTGCAACCCTTCGCCTTGGCCAACCGCGCCTTGAGGTTCAGGGCCCTGCGCTGCGATACGCCAGCGCTGAACCACTTGCTCCGGTACGACCCAGCGACCACCTGGCAGAGCTGACCCTTCTTGGTCGTCTTGCAGGTGCGCTTAATGCTCGACGGGCACTTCGCCTTCTTCTTGAAGAGCCGTGCCGAGTTCGAGGCTTTGACCGTCCTCGCCCGCCGCTTCGCTCGTTTCTTTGCCATGGTGTCTCCTGGTTACTTCCGCTTCCGACGGCCCGGCTTCCGCTTGCGGCAGATGCGGGACGAGGTCGGGTTCTTGAGGCGGCCGTAGCGGCACTTCCGCACGCGCCAGCCGAAGCCCTTGAGCGCCATTTACCGACGGCTCCGACGGCCCGGGCGCTTCTTGCGGCAGATCCGCTTGCCAACCTTCTGCTTCAGACGCCCGTACTTACAAGTGACGCGCTTTGCCATTTGAGACTCCTTGTGGGGGTGGAACTGCGACTACCGCTTCTTCCGAAGCTGCTTCTTCATGCACGTGACGTAGGAACCCTTCCGGCGCCGGCTGCAGAACTTCGCGGCCTTCTTCATCCGCGCCTGGGCCCGCTTCATCGCGGGGGTGTCCTTCATCCGCTTGACCTTGTAGCCCTTGCGAACGATCGGGTACGCCTTGCGGCCCTTGCTCAGCGGGCCGTAACCGCGCTCCGGCGGCACGTAGTACCCGCGCCGGCCCAGTGCTGGTCGGCCGTAACTCGAGCCCATCCTCGGGTTGTCGAAGAGAGGCGCGCCCATGCGCGGCGGATTCCAGCCTTCGAAGATCGCGATTCTAGAGCGTGCCATCAGTGACTCCTTCGTGAACGACGACGTGGACGTTTGCGGTACCCGGCGACCGAGGTCTTCCGGCGCTTGGTGAGAAGGATGACGAGCACCAGTGCGCCAACCGCCGCGCCGCCGTACATCATGATCGTCTTCAGGTTCGCCGACTGGGCCGCCTGAGCCTGGCCCTGAGCTCGGACCTGCGCGTCAGCAATCGCCACCTGGGCCGCGCGCTCTGCGGCCGGCTTGGTGACGAAGAGCCCGGTCAGCATGTCCCAGGGAGAGATCGCCTTCATCACGTCGACCACGGCCTCGCCGCCGAAGCCCTCATACCCACCCCCGCGGGTGAACTCCTTCGGGAGCCCGCGCCCTTCAGTGAAGTAGACGCTCATCGGCTCCTCCAGACGAAGTAGAGCAGTCCGCCAGTGATCGCGAGCCCGCCAAGGGCCGCCGCGATCGTCAGTGCGCTCGACTGTGGCTGCTGGGGAATCAACCCCTCGCCCTCGACCGGCTGGGACTTCATCGCCCCGCCCACGAACTGCGCGACCGGCGCAATCCAGGCGAAGCCCATCGCAGGTGGCCGGCGGTAGAAGCTCATCTCGACACCGCCTTTTCGGCTTCGGCCAACCGCACCGCGCTCGTGCCGAGCGCTAGAACATTAAGCGCCGCATTGTGATCACGATCGGCAATGAACCCGCACGCGCAGCGATGCACCCGCTCCGCCAACGTCTTCGTCACCATCGCCCCACATTGCGAGCACCGTTGAGACGTGCCGCGTGGGTCTACTGGCACTGCCCACTTCCCAGCATTTTCAGCTTTGGAAGTAAGGCAACGCAGGAACTGACCCCATGCAGCGTCATTGATGGACTTCTCCGATGCTTTCCCATGCTCCTTCAGCCCTCGGATATCGAGGTCTTCGTACGCAACGAGGTCGAACTCTGAATACAGTTCGGCTGCGAGCTTGCGCGAATGATCCAGGCGTTGGTTCGCCACGCGCTCATATGCCTTCGCGACGAGCAGCTTCGCCTTCACGTGCCCGTTACTCCCTCGTCGCTTTCGCACCAGTTTCTGCTGGCGCCGTGCGAGAACCTCTTCCCCGGCCACAAAATACTTCGGGTTCTCAACGGCTCTACCGTCCGAGGTGACCATAAAGGACTTCAAGCCGAGGTCGACCCCGACAGCTTTCCGAACTGGGACTTTCGCCGGAGCTTCTCCCACGTCACACGATACAGATACGAACCAACGCCCAGACGGAACCCTCCGGATCCGAAACTCGAATGGAGTTCCTCTTACGGGCCTGTAAATGTTCGCCTCCACAGCGCCCAACTTCGGGATGGCTATGCCGCCCTCACGGACTCGACTCGGCTTCCTGGCATCTTGTCGGAAGCCAATTGACTCGTACCCAGACGCGGACTTGAACCTCGGAAACCCAGGTTTGCTACCCCGAGCACAACGCCCAAAAAACGCCTGGAAGCTACGATCTACCCGCTGCAAGACCTCGTCAGAGACTACCGACGGGACTGCCCGGTATACAGGGTCAAAATCTCTGATTTCAGTGAGACTCTGTCCTTGGTCAAAACGGCTAATCGAGACCCTGTTTTTATCCCATGCGTCGCGTCGCTCCTGAAGAGCGGCGTTGTATAGTTGTCGGCTGGCCTCAATCCATGCGACCAGCGTCGCTGCTTGCGACTCGGTCGGGTACAGCGGATATCTGAAAGTACGAATCATCGCGCGTCCAGGAGAGCAGTGAGAACGTGGCCCTTCGGGGGCTCCCAGCCGGGCTCGGACTCCTCGACGGTGGTGTCCAGCCCCACGAGCTCGGTCGGGGAGATCTTGGGCATCGCCACGACGGCGTAGACGTGGGTGAACTCGCCCTTCTCCCGGCCCCAGGCGCGCAGGCCGACGAGGAAGCCGAGGGACCCGAGCAGCGCGCAGATCAACGCCCCGTGGTCGTCGCAGTCCCCTGCAGCGTACCCATTCATCGAGGCATCCTTCAGCATCCGACTCGGCGCCGTGAAGAAGTCGGCCCAGCGCGGGTCGCTCATGTACTTCAGACCCTTCGCCATCCCACGGACCGCGGGCGTCCCGGTCTTGACGGCGTCGAAGATCGCCTGGACCTCGCCCTCGTCGTCCCGCGCGTCAACGTGGTGGGTGATCGCCAGCGCCGCGTTCCGAACGATCGGATCAACGGTGGACTTCTCGATGAGCTTTCCCAGCTCCTCGAGCGCCTTCCGCTGATTCGCGACCTCAAAAACGCTGAGCCTCAGGACGACTTCCGTCCAGATCCCACCAGAAGAAAAGCTCTTCGGTTACAGCGCCGCCCCGAAACTACACGGGGTTAGCTTCCGTCGTCAAGCGCTTCTTGTCGAAGACCACGACGGTCACTTTCTCGGTGCTCGGACTCGGCGGCGGGAGCAGCATCCTCCACGCCTCGTTGAGCGCGCTGACCATCAACTCTTTCTCGCCGAGTGACATTTTCGGGGGGCGCATCTACATTCCAACTCGGCGCTGGTCAAGGAGCACTTGTGCAGCTCATTTCATCGTCACTGGTTCCCGCCACCCGCAATCTGATCGCCTCGCAGGGCGGGAATCCGTTCATGATCCGCGACGACGGATCGCTCAGCCCCGATGGAGTCGTCTCGCTCTTCTTCAACGAGGTGGAGATCAGGACCGCGGTCACGCCTCCACTTCGCTTCCCGATCGGCCCCACTGGGGCCCCTGCGAGTCCTGCCGCTGACGCGCTGGTCAAGTCACTGCAACCCTCCGTTACCTTCCGCGGGCCCGCAGGGCAAGTTGTGGTCGCCCCCTACGGTCAGGTGGAAGGCGAGACCTCGTGGTGGCCCGTCATCCTGGCCGGTGGAGCTCTCGCGGTGCTCGCAGGGTGGCTGGTGTTCGGGGGCAGGCGTTAGACCACCCACCCGGTGAGCCCCACGAAGAGAATCGCCACCAGCAAGCAGACCGCGCTGATGGCGAAGCGGACCATCAGGTTTCGTAGTCGTTGATCTTCGGCTTGAACTGACCCTTCGCCCACTCACCGCGCTCTTTGAACCGTCGGACCTCGTGCTCGTGGAGCCCCTGGCAGCGCTCGTGCTCGTGGAACTTCTTCTGGCACTTCGACATCGAGATCGGCCACTCGTCTGGAGCGAGCTTCTTGAAGCTGATCTGAACGGGCTTGTCGGAGATCACGGTGCGTCCCCTGCACCACCACCGATGTATCTGTGGAGGCGTTCGAAGTTATCGCTGACGGAGCTTCGCTCGATGTCTGGTCCCTGGACGATGCTGGTTACTGCGTTGAGCACCCGGATTCTTGCGTCCTCGGACAGCGCATTCAGCGCCTTGAGACACTTGGAGACCGCTCTCCCCTCCGCCGCGAGATCGGTCTGCAGGACGTACCCACCGCCGCAGCCACCGCGGAGTTCGTTCGGTGGAATGGAGTATAGATTCTCTTCTGGTTCCTCGATCGTGGAATGCCCGTTCTGCATTGATTCGACCGCCTCCTGGCTGAACGGCGTAAAGCGTGGAGTTCCGTCCTTGTTCTGCGTCGGAAAGTCGGGGGCGCTCATTCCTCCGTCTCCTCACCTTCATCGCCCTCGACCTGGGCGTCCTCTTCGACCTGGGCCACCTCATCAGGCGGGATGTACCCGGCCGCCTTGAGCTCCTTCTCGACCTCCTCCATCAGCGCCTTCAGGTACGCCTCGTTGTCGACGTGCTGCTTCGCCCAGATGCCGAGGCGGTTCTGGATGAGGACCTCGAAGTCCATCCCCACCTCGACCAGCGCGGCGGTGATCGACGGGTCTTTGATGTGGTTGACGATCGCCTTGGCCACCGTGGAGACCGGCGCCTTGCCCATGATGCCGAACTCGATCTGCTCGAGGATGGTCGGCGCGGGCTTCGTCGGGGCAGGAGCCGGAGCTGCCTGCGCTGGGGCCGGCGCGGGCGCAGGCTGAGCCGGCTGCGCCAGAGCCTTCTGCTCGAACGTCTGCGGAACCTGCGGCTGAGCAAACTGCTGCGGCTGCTGGCGCTGCGCCGCGGAGCCCCGCGCCAGCGCACCAATCCCCTTCAGCCCGGCTTCAATCGCCTTGGCGACTGGCGAGTCTTCCTTTTCCCGAGCCCCCAGCTGGAGGTCCGCGCTGGCCTGGATGAAGTCCATCGCGGTGCCGATCTGCACCGAGTGCATCTCAGCCATGTTCGCCATCATCTTCATCTGGGCTTCGGCGTTGTTGTTCTTCCCCAGGAGTCCGGTGACCTTCTCAATGATCGCCAGCGGATCCTCCTTCGGACGGTCCGCCATCTTCTCGAGCAGCCGGTTGAACCGCTCGTCATTCGCGGTCTGCCGCGCCTCGGCTGCGCGACGGTCGTCAGCGGCAATCTTCTCCCGCTCCCGGCGGTCCTCAGCGGCCTGCTTCGCGTTCTCGGCCTGCATCCGCAGCATCGTCTCGAGCATCACCGCGCTGGGGTCGGGCCCGGTCGGCTTGCTCCGGAGCTCGCTCATGATCTCCGCCTTGAAGGAGCGCATGTCGGCGTCGTGGGACTTCTTCAGCGCCTCCAGCTCCTGGCGGTGCTTCTCCCGCTCGTTGGCCAGGCGCTCCTCCTCGAGCTTCCGGCGCTCACCCTCGAGCGCACCCTGGAGGCGCTGGCGCTCTTGCCAATTGCCCTCGGCGACATACTCTGGTCGGTGGGTGAAACCTCCCCCTGGCACCCCCGCTGGGTACTGGGTGTTCTGGTGGCGCTGGAGTCCTGCGCTAGGACCAGGGGGAGACATATCGTAGATGGAGCCGTCACGCTCACGCGGGGCTTCCTTCTGCGGGAAATCGAGGACCGCGGGGCCGCGCCAATCCGGTCGCTTCAGGATTGTGGCGTCGATCTCCTTGGAGTCCTGCGAGACCTTGAACTGCAGGTACCCGCCGACCGGCTTGCTCATGTCGGTGGAGTGGTACGCCTGCAGCGAGTAGTTGCCCCCGCCGCAGAGAGGCGGGATCCAGAGCTCCGGGGTGCTGAAGTGCTCCACCATGGCCCCGCTCAACGAGGCGACCAGCTCGGGGAGCTGCCCCATGTGGTTGCGCCGGAGGACCTTGACGGAGAACACGTCCCCGTCCTTGGCCGCGCGCTCGCGCAGCATGTTGTACGTCTCTTCGCTCGGGATTGATCTGTCGCTCTGAAGTGCCATGTGCTTCCCCTCCTGCGGTTAGATTCTCTCCGGCCACGCCCACTTGCCCCGGGCTGCGTCCGTTCCTGCTGGCTCGTTGGTGAACTCAACGCTGGGCATGTCGAACTGGCCCGTGCGGTAGAAGACGTGCAGCGACACCGTCCCGTCGGCGTTGAGCCCGGAGATCAGCGCCGCCTGGACCTCGGGAGGGTACTTCCCGTCCTTGTCGCCCAGGTTGGTGTAGTGGCAGATTCGGCCGACGCTGGGCTTCACCGGAGGGCAGACCCGTTCGGGATGACCCGCGGAGCGTGCTCCGAGGTTCTGCTCGATGCCTCAGCGAGCTGGACCAGCCCTGCTGCGATCGGCCCGGCCTGGCTCGCGAAGAGCGGGATGGAGCAGGCGCCCCCGGTGATCCGGTTGGCGTCCCCAGTCGGCAGGAAGAGCGCGCACTGCGGGCCGTGGCACTCCTCCTTCGCCAGTGGGCAGTATTTCCCCAGGTAGAGCGGGGCGAGGGCCTGCATCATCCGCTCGTTATCCGCGTTGACCTTCACCCGAACTGCGTTCTTCTCGTTATCCGTCCAGCCGATTGTCAAGAGCGCCACCCCTCGTGAGGGGCGGACCATGCCCTATTGGCCACAGGTGAGCAAGCACTACATTACGTATAGGGTCACGCTAAAGGCGCGAGAGTCCATCGGGTGCCTCTCTCCAGGGCCTGACGTCCAAAGGGCGTGATCTCCCAATCCCCTCGACAGCCGCAGCCACAGCCGCGGACCAAGCCGCGCTTGAGCAGGTTTCGCATTTTTGAAATCTGCAACTTGAGCGGCGTCTCGGGTGGCATCGCGTCACGGACCGTGGGCATGGAATGACCCTCGCCGTGGGTCGCCCAAACCTTTTGTCTCGAGAGGAACTCAAGGATCGGCCGCTCGGGAATGTCCGAAGTCTTCATTCGTCCAGCATCCCGACGTACTTCGCCAGGAGGAGGCTCGAGCCGCAGGTGAAGAACGCCGCCTGCCACCAGGATGTGAACGGGGCGATGCCGAACAGGTAGCCGGCCCAGCCCAGGTGCCAGCCGAGGCAGGCGGGGCATTCGAACAACGCGAGGAGAAATACCGCGGGAGATGACCTCTGCGTGTCCGCCCACGCCTTCCTGAAGGGATACGTCAGCTTCGAGTCGGCGATGACCCACGCGAGACCGAACGCGACGACGGACCAGGTGAGCAGGGAGATCAACTCCACCCCTGCCTCATCCGCGCGAAGATCCGCGAGAAGTCGAACCCCTCCTCGTCGCTGATGAACGGCGCCTCTTCGATCGCGTCAGCGAGGATCATCAGTAGGGTCGCGTCCCGGGGAAGCTCCTGGGCCATCCGCTCGGCGATGACGACGATCTTCGGGCCTGCCGGGTCGTACTCCTCGAGCGCGTCCCGGAGCGACTGGTCCGCCCAGCTCAGCGCGAACTCCGCTGCTTTCGGCATGGTGCCAATGGCCCGAGCCGCCTGTGGGTTGAACTCCAGCAGGGCGTAGTAGAACGCCGGCATCCGCCGCTCGGGCCTCCAGCCGCTGCCGAGTTCCTGGAAGAGGTACTCCAATGGACTCTGCCCAGCGCCGGGGTGGCGCTCCACGACGCTCGCCAGGTCGACCGCGACCAGCAGCGCGTCCTCGTCGGCCTTGTTCACCCGGTCCAGGATGCGGAAGTACGGACTGAAGGAGACACTGCCCACCGCGTCCTCGACGTAGGGGTTTTCGTCCGCTGCCTGGGCCACCGCGTGGTAAATCTCGTCGATGGTGCTGTCTGCCGCGTCCTCAAGCACATCCCCGAGCCGTGAGTCCAGCTTGACCATGCGCCGAACGAAGTCTTGTCGCCCCTCCACCCATGCCTCGTCGATCGCCTCCATCTCGAGCCGGCTCAGCCGCGTGTCGTCAATGCTGGGGTATCCCTCCAAGCTGTCGAAGAACTCTCCAATCTCAGGCACGCGCTCGTCGGCGTCGAACCTGACGATGACCCCCGTCGTGCCATGGCCCCCATGGACCCGGAACCACTCCACGTCCTCGTGCTCAGCGAAGGCCTCGATGAACGCCTCGTAGTTGGACCGCTCGATCATCGACCCTGAATAGTCGCTGTAGCCGACACCTGGGGGCTCGACGAACGCTCCCTCCCTGTCGTCGCTCCAGTGGCCGTAGGTGATGCTGCCTACGGGCTCTCGATTCAGAGTAATTCGTTGTCCGGGAATCACGGCTTCCTCGCTGCGTTGGCTGAGAGCACCCCGATGATGACCCCCACGACAACTCCTACGGCGGTCGCCCCGAGGACCCAGCGGTACGGCACGTCGGGCGCGTGCTGCCGGAGCTCCTCGTTCTGGGTCCGGAGGTCAGCGTGGTCCTGGCCCTGCTCGATGAGTTCCTGCTCAGAGAGCCACGCGCCGCCGCTGACATCAACTATACCGCCATCAGTCTGAAGCAAAACCCCACGCTCGATGGGTATGACCGACACCGCCTGCTGAGCCCGGACGGGCAGCGCCAGCAGGAGGAACGTGGCGATGAGCTTCACGCGACCGGAGGAACGCCAGGAGGAACAGGAGTGGTGGGCTCGCCTTTGATCACCCGCTTCGCGAGCTCGTCGAGCGCCTGCTGCTGGGTGGTGATGCCGGCCGCAGCCAGCTTCCCAGCGTTGACCGCCTCCTGAATCTTCTGCGAGGCGATGAAGACCGCCACCGCGCCGGCCCCAATTTTCAGAACCTCCTGGACCAACGTCTGCCAGGTGAATGGAGTCCCGTTCGAGAAGGTGGTAACGAGAGCGAGCACCGCTGAGAGCACGAACGGCGTCATCAGGCTCGAGACGGGGTTCGTCACCAGCCATGTTCCCGCCCGGCCGAGGAACGAGAGCGCCCCCGTGCTGGGGAGCTTCAGGAGAATTCCGCTACGGAACCCCCAAGTGAGGATCGACATCACGCCCGCGGCGACCATCCACCACTGGCCCCTGGCGACGGACTCCATGATGGAGGTCACCGCCTTCACCGGGTCATCGACCAGCGCTCCTGCCGGCTGCGCCAGCGCCCGAGTTGCGAGCAGCAGCGCCATCAGCACGAGGATGATTCCGGCAATGGCGTAGCACGCCTTGATCACCGCGGCCCAGAAAACATTCAACCGGTCATGGAAGGTCATGAGCGGAACTTGCCAGAGACCGCACCGTCATTCAACCGTCTTGGCTTAGACCTCTACCGCGAGCGTACTTTTGCAAACGGGGCAGTCCTTCATCTCGAGGTCCGTCGCCGGCCCCTCATCGTCCGCCTCTACGTGCTGCGTCCCCACCAGCGGCAGCTCGTCCCACTGCGCCCGGGTGAACGTGCGCCCGCAACCGCAGCGGCGGAACCAGTGACAGCCGCACCCGCAGCCTGAGCAGCGCTCGTGAGCCCCCATGTCACAGTTGTCGGAGACGTCGCTGTCATCAGAGGTGATGCCGTCGTAGTGCTTCCTTGGCTTCAGCAAGCGGTGGTACTCCTCCGCCTCTCGCTCCCCCTCTGCGCTGGGAACGTACCGTGGCAGGGTGTAAGGCCCGCGGGTGAGGAGGTTCCGCTGCTCCCGCCGCTCATCCTCGAGTGCGACCCCCGCTGCCCTCTCTGCGGCGGCTCGCTGGCGCCCAGCCTCCATCTCCTGCGCACGCCGCTGATGGGCGATACGGATCCTCTCGGTCATCGCGGAGGGCGGGGGCGCCTCGGGATGCCGGATCGGCAGGGGGTGGAACTCCTCCGCGCCCATTGCCATGTCGTAGTCCATCAGCGCCCGCTCCACCGCCTGTCGGGCGACCTTCGGGTCTTCGATGTTGTACTGCGCCGGACTGAACGAAGTCATCACATCGACGGTGGGAGTGGACCGCCCATTCCCCTCAATCGCCGACTTGAAGACATGGATCCAGGGCTCAGGGGACAGCGGCGACTCGACGTTCTGGGTGAGGTCGGGCGGCTGAGGGAACCAGTGCCCTCGGCCCGCGTAGTGGATGTCGCCGGGGGAGTACCGGACCCCGACCCGCTCGAGCCAACTGAAAAATGAGTCCCAGGTCATACCCTGAGTTCTACCAGAACAACCAGTAAACTCCTACACCGAGCAGCACGGTGACCACCAGCCACCAAGGCCCGAACCAGACCACTACGTCAAGCGCGACATCTCCCCAGTCGGTCACCTCGACTTACCCGCGGCGTCGAAGAGGATCGAGTCCCGCCGCAGGTCGCCGACCTTCACCGCCTCCAGGTCCTTCGCCTTAAAGAGGCCGAACGGCGCGGCGGGGGTAACGATCTCGAGCCGGTTGGGGATGCCGAGCTCGCCCTGGCCGGCTGCGATGTGGCCGGGGCAGTTCGCGTCGTCCTTCGTCACGACCGGCCAGTGAATCGGGTTCTTCCCGACCCAGCCCTCGATGACCTCCGTCAGGACCCGGCAGATGCCCATCGACCTCATCGCCTCGCTGACGTTCTCTGGCCCGTAGGCCCGCGCCAGCCGCTGCTTCATGGTGGCGATCGTCTCCCGATCCTGCGCCGACGAGAGCGTCCCGGTCGACTTGTTGACGTACTCCACCCACGCCCTTGGTGACCAGTGGCGGCACGCGACGCACGCGGCACGCGCTCCGTTCGCCAGCTCCCCCGCGGTGGTTCCATACTCGATCCTCCCCGGGATCGAACCGAGAGCCCCACTGTTCTCCCGGCCAAAGCCTCCACCGACGCGGGTGTCGAAACTCACTTTCGCGAGTTGGCCTTCAGCGTCGACCTGGGGGGCTTGACTGAACTCGATTCTGCGCGCGGTGACGTTCAGGTCCGGGGGCTTCTGCGGTTTCGGTTCGTCGCTCATTGCTTACCTCGGGGCAGCGGTTGGGGCCACTTCGGGATGTCCGCGTTCCACGGCTTACCGTCGGGAGCGAGCGGTGGGTTTGAGATTCGCGACCCGCGCTTCGGACGCACGGACGCTCTTCGCAGCTTGTCTTGCGCGAGCCAGATCTCGATCGACCTCCGGATGCTCATCTCGGCGGACCGCTTGGCGAGGAGGAAATCTTCGACTCTCATAACTGCACCAACGGCTTGGCCAGGTCGAGGAACACGCTGCATTCACACCGACGGCACTCCTTCGGGGGCTTCCCGTCGTACACGGACCTGTGGTCCAGGCGGATATGTCCGCAACGACATACCGGTGAGTCCTCCCGGAGCTTGAGATTCTTCTCGATGACCTCACCGACGAGCTTCCCGACCTGTGGCCCAACCCGGTAGAGCATCTCCATCGCCCGAAGCGATCGTTTGTTGAAGAGGCTCACGGCCGGTTACCCTTCAGCAACGCGGCCTGCTCCTCGAAGAACCGCGCCAGCGCTTCGGTGAAATACTTCCGGTGCTCGCGCACGCTCGCCTGGCTGATCTCGAAGATGGCCGTGTTCAGCGGCACCGCGCTCACCCCAGCACGGAACAGCGCGCGCACCGTGTCGCCGCGGGAGTCGATCCCGAAGCTGTTCTGGTACTGGTCGATCGCGAGGACATCATCTTCATCGAGGTGGACCGTCACGGTCCGCATCGGCGATCTGTTGAGCTTTCTTCGACTCACGTTTCCCCTCCTTCTTCTCCTGCTTCTCTCTCGCTCCCTTCGGGACATACATCGCGACGATGCCCACGTCGATAGCATCCCACACGAAATACCGCGCGATCCGGTGCAACGTCGGGAGCGTCATGTCCCACTTCTCATAGACCGCCGCCCAGAGTGCTTCCCTCTGGATACCAATCTCTTCGGCCAGGGCGTCCCAGGTGATCCCACGCCGTTTTTGGTACTCGACCAGCGCCCTCGCCATCGGGCTCTCGAGGGACGCGGGCGTAGCGGGTCGGATCATCGGGGATCTCCAGGATCAACGCGCCGACCTCTTCGACGTTCCAGTTGAAAAATGCGGCGAACAAGCGGATGGACCGAAGCGAAGGAACCACTGTGCCAAGCTCAAGTTGGCGGATCGAGTTGTTGGCCATCCCGACCAACTGCCCGAATTGAGTCCGGTTGAGCTTGTTCTCCTCCCGGTACCGAAGCAGCGCCTCCGCAAGTCGGTGAGTGTATTCCACGACTGAAGTTATATCCGACTTGATTCTGGCGATGCCAGAACCGTGTGCAGATCAGGTCGTGAAAACATGCAGTCAGGGTCCCTTCAGCAGCTCCATCCCGGCCAGGATCATCGCCCGCGCCATCCCTTCGCGCTCCCATTCGCCGACCAGAACGAGCCGGAATGAGCTGATCTCCACTTCTGGCGAGTCTTTCGGACTCTCTTCAAGCCCACGGTAGGTGATGGAAGGTGTTCCACCTCCGTCCCATGAGAACTCCAGCGCTGTCCGAGTGCTGTTGCCTTCATCAGCACCCATCTCGACTTTCACGACGGCGTGCTCAGGCATTTCGCTACCCGCAACATGCACGGTCTTCGTCCTACCCACCGCCCACCGCCCCCAGTCTGGGCATTTCGTTTCGACCAGTCTCTTGCTGTCTCGGACCTTTTCCAGCAACGATTTCTTCTTCATGGTCTACGCTCCTTTCGTAACGTTGTTCTCCGCTTCGTACTCGCCGAGAAGCCGGAGCCGCTCAGCATTCAAGCGGTCGTAGACGGCCATCGCGACGCTCGGGTCCGCCGAGTTAAGCGTCTCCGACGCGACCTTAACCGCAGTGTCGAGAGTGTCGTTCACGTAGATGATCGCGTCGACCATGAACGCTGGCGTGCGATGGGACTTACTGAGCATCTCGATGGTACCACTGATTCCAGATGGCATTATGATTTCCAGCACCCCGCCGCGCCGGGCTTCAGTCCCGGGGGCGGAGCTTTCTGCGTGAAAGGGGCCGCTGAAGACGGTTTTCCGTTCTTACCCCTCCACTGGTGCCGCGTCAACCAGCCTTGAGGCGATAGCTTGACGCATTGCGTAGAAGTAGGCCTGAAAAACATCGGGACCAAGCAGATCCTGAAAGACCAAGCACCAAGGCGATTTTAGGGTGGGGGGGTGGGGGTGGGGGGGTCTACTAAAACTTATACATAAATAATTCACGAAAAATAAATAGGGTGCCACCCCCCCAGGGTGGGGGGGTGTGGTGGGTGGCCTATTTTTGTGGTTGGTGCTTGGTCCTTGGTCCTTACTTGGTACTTTTATAACTACTTTGTCTTACTAAAGAAATAGTAGTTATAGAGTGACTGGACCAAGCAAAAGGCATTCTGGCCAACACTTCTGGGAGCCGGAGCACCCCCCCACCCCCATAAAACATTAATTAATACCGACTACCCACCCCACCACCCCACCCCTGCGGCTCCCAGAAGTGTTGGCCAGAATGCCTTTTGCTTGGTCCTTATTTTTTTACTGAGTAGTTTCAAATAGTTGAAAATCACGGTTCGAAGCGCACTTGGTCCAGGGTTTCCTCAGTGATTACACTACATTGCAAAAGCCGGTTCCGTGACCACCCACCACCCCCAAATCGCAACGGCACTAGGTCCTTTTCGCGGGGTTACGTTTTTGGTACTTTCGCCTTGACGTGGTTGTGACCGAGCAGTAAAGCCCCCGCCGCGCGATGCCCGGGCGGGCACCACGAGCTCTTTTGTGGCCTCAGCGGTCACACCCCTCCTCGAACCACTTCCCGCCCGGGTTCGTTCGAGGAGGGGCGCAGTACCGGGAGGGGACGTGACGGTTGATGACCTTCCGCTGATACCTGTCGTCTTCTACGCTGGCACTGACCCGCGGGTGGTGCAGATCGCGAGTCTCGCGTGGAACCGCGCAGGGGAAGGGGTCCCCAGCATCCTCGAGCTGTTCTCCCACCACGAGCGAACTGACTGCGCCCCCTGCCCTGGCGGGCAGGAGTGTACGAAGAAGTTCGGGACCGGATTCTCGCCAGTGGTGCTGCGCGTCCCATATCGGGAGGACGAGAATGTCGAGGCGGTGTCGATGCTGATGTTCGACATCGACAAGGTGACGCGGGCCGAGCTCGAAGCAGTTTGCGACCGGCTCGAAGGGGTGGAGTCGTTCATCGTCAGCACCCACTCCCACCTGTCGAAGGGGCCCGACCACTGCTGCGCGCGGATCGGCATCCCCCTCACCCAGGCTCTCTCGGTTGCCGAGTACCGACACGTCCATCGAGAGGTGCGCAAGCGGTACACGCTGGAGTGGCTGCGTCCCGGCATGTCGACGCTCTCGGGGGCCGATCAGACCGCAGTCAATGACCCCTCTCGGTTCTACTTCTTGCCGAACGCCCCCATCGGCGCCGAGGTCATCGTCGGGCACGAGTCGGGGGCGCTGCTCGACATCGACGAGCTCCTGCGAAACCACACCCCAGAGCCCCCCAGGCCCGTCTCCTACCCCAAACCGCCGTACCCAGTGCCTCCTGCGGGTCCGGCCGACATGGAGGCGCTGAGACAGGCCCTGAGAGAGTACCGGCCGAAGTGGAAGAACGAGGCGGGTGAAATTCCGCGGAAGGAGCTGGCTCGAAGGGTGGTGGCCGGGGAGCCTCTGACGCGGCAGGAAGAGGTAGGGCTTCGGGACAAATCCTGTCTACGTCTCGGCAAAGTTCTGGCGCACTGCCTTCCTGCTGAAACGTCCGCGGCTGCGGTGCTCGAGCTGATCCGATCGTCGATTATGTCGCTGCCGACATACCCCACCGATGGCCCCAAAGATGCGCTCGAGGAGCGCTTCTCCAAGGTGGAGAAGTCGTGGGCTGATGGACTTCGAAGTCGTGCGACGAAGAAGGCCGAAACTGATGCAAAGCGAGCCAAAGACGCGAAGCTCAGCGAGGGGTTCAAGCAGCGCTTTAAAAAAACTGTTGACCAGGAGGCGCCGCCACCAGTCGGATCTCCGGCCGAGGAAACGCCAAAGGGCAGTAAAAAAAAGCCCGATAGCTACTACGAGGGGTGGGAAACCCAACTCCGTCGGACTCCAGTGAAGGACGACGGGTCAGGTGGAGAGCTGCTACAGCTGGATTGCAACGCCGAGACGATTCTTTCTTACGAGTACCGCTGGCGCGAGGTGCTTCGCTACAACGAGGTGACGAAAGAGGTCGCCACGGATGGCAGTCCCCTCGAGAACCACGAGGAGACTCCAGCGCAGATTACCACGGGCGTGAAATACTGGCTCCAGCGCAACTGGAAGCTCTCGATTGGAACCGGAGACGTCCAGGCCGCGATCCTTAGTGTCGCCAAGAGAAATGCGTTCGATCCGCTGAAGGATTACTTGAATGGGTTGGACTGGGACGAAGAGGAGCACGCAGATTCCTGGCTCGAGAAATACTGCGGAGTAGACCCGACTCCGCTCTCGAGGACCATCAGCCGGCGCTGGCTGGTCAGTGCGGTCGCGCGGGCGCTGGACCCCGGCTGCAAGGTCGACACTGTCCTGATCTTCGAGGGTGGGCAGGGGATCAAGAAAAGTACGATGTTGAAGGTGATGGGTGGCGAGTATTTCTGCGACAGCAAGATCAACATCGACCACAACGACGCGAAGATGATCGCCGGGTCGAACTGGGTCATTGAGATGCCCGAGCTGGCGGCGCTGCATGCCAGCGAGACCGAGTCCCAGAAGGCGTTCTTCAGCTCGGCCACGGACAAATTCAGGCCTCCGTATGGCAGGGTGACCGAGAAGTTTCATCGGCGATGTGTCTTCGTAGGAAGTACGAACGATGAGCGGTACATGAACGACATCACCGGGAACCGGCGATACCTTCCGGTGAAGTGCGGGAAGTTCGAAATCCGAAAGGCGAAGCGGGACCGAGATCAGATCTGGGCGCACGCGGTCGAGATCTACAAAGCCGGCTTCACTTGTCCAACGTGCATCGAGAACGAAGAGCGATGCGAGGAGCACCGCTGGTGGCTCGACGAGGAGGAGAACAAACTGCTCGAAGAGGAGAACAACAAACGACTGAAGAACGAGTACGCCGACGCGATCGTGGATTACATCCTGAAGCTCGCTCCACCAACTCCAGGTAGCGCTGAGAAGAAACTACGGACCAGGCCGGAGTCATACACGATGTTCGAAATTGCTAGCACTGTCCTCGGGATTCCGTCGGAGCGAGTGAACTCTCAACAGGCTGCGATTGGCCGGGCCCTTAAGGCGTTAGGGTTCGAAAAAGAGCGCCTCAAGCTCGAGAGTAAATGGCAGCCCTGGCGGCACATTCTGCCGGAAGAGCTCCTCTTCGCCCCCCAGAAAGGCAGTGAGGAAGACATGAGGCAAGAGGCCGAGCTCCGAGCTGAGCGGGTAAAAGCCAGAGAGGCGAAGCGCCATCTCCACGCCGTCCCCAATACCCCAATGGAGGAAGCATGACTGGACAACCTCATAAACCGCCTCCCGAATGGGCCGTCGGAATGTCGAGAAAATGCACGAAGTGCGGTGTCATTAAAGACATATCATTTTTTCGTTTGCGCAAAGCCAACTCGACCAGTTTCAGGTCGTGGTGCCGTGAATGTGTTAACGAGGAAACGGTAAAGTGGAAGAAAGCGCATCCCGCGGCAGCGCTCCAAACAGAGGAGAAGAACAGGAAGAAACGGCATAAGGCTATCAGGGAGTCATATTACAAAAAAGAGTATGGAATTGACTTTGAAGATTGGGCCCGGATGTACGAGGCTCAAAACGGTAAATGTCTAGGATGCGATAAAAAACTTTCCCTGAGCAACGAGCGGAGCGGCGCACCACATGTGGACCATGAACATGTGACGGGTTTTGTTAGGGGGATACTCTGCGGCCCATGTAATCTAGCATTGGGCGGCGCGAAAGATGACCCTAGCGTGCTTCGTAGGCTTGCCGATTACCTCGAAGAGAAAGCTCCTAGCCCTCTTTTTTACAGTGACCAACTGCGAGGTTGCCGCTGGGACCAAGACTGGGAGCACGACAGGGTTGCCGATGACTGAACCAATCCTCATCACGAAAACCCCCGCGGTTGACCCGGTGACGCGGGAGCTCGTGTACACGTCGGTTTCCGCAATGCGGAAGTTCAACCCCGAGGAGTACGGCGGGTGCTCGGCCAGGTGGTTCTTCCGGTACGTCGAGGGGCGGAAGGAGGTTCAGACCGCGGCCCAGAAGGTCGGAGTCGATGGGCACGCGCAACTCGAGCACTACCTCCCGACCGGCGAGGATGTGCTGGGGCCGATCGCGGCGGCGGGGAAACATTTGCTCCCCGCTCCCGGCCCCGACGTGCTGGTTGAATGGGGCTTGAACGATCGTCTCCGTCCGTCCGACGTGGACGGGAAGCAGGTCAACTTTTTCCCGCCAGAGCAGAGCCTGCTGCGAGCTGACGGCTTGCCGTTGATCGGCTTCATGGACTTCATCAACCCTCGCGGCTTCTACATGGCGCCCGAGGGGATCTGGACCCGGGATCCCCCGAACACCATCGAGGCCGGGGACCACAAGTTCATCAGTGACGTGGACAAGTACGCCGAGCCGGCAGAGAAGCTCGCCGTCTCGACCCAGATGCTGGGCTACGGCGAGTTCCTGGCGACCAGGGCTCCGAGCCTCGAGTACGTCCGTTTGTCGCACAACTCGTTCCAGACACGGAACGCGAAGAAGGCGGTCAAGACGACGGTCCTGATGTCAGTGGCGGATGTTAAGCGCGGCTGGCAGGCGAAAGGTCATAACGTAGTGCGAAGGATGCGCGAAGTCGCGCAGTTGAGGAGGGCTGAAGACGTTCCAGGAAACACCGAGTCCTGCGAGGCATACCGGAAGTCGTGTGACTTCCAGTCGATCTGCCCGCATTTTCAAAACAGAAACACCAACCCGCTGAAGCAGAGGATCATCGACATGGGACTACTGAAGGATCGTATTGCAGCACCCGCGACAAATGGCACCGCCGCTATCCCCACCAACACCCCCTGGATTCCGCCCCCGGCGCCTGTAGCTCCGCGGCGGATCGAGATTCAGGATACCACCACCGCGAAGAACGCGGTTCAGGGGCAGTTGTACCGGTTCGGCACCGGGATGGAGGGGGTGTTCATCAGCGCCGTCGACCACACCGGGCAGATTCTCTACTCGTTCTCGCCCAAGGGGGGCGGAGCACCGTTCCCCGTCGGTCCTGACGAGCCGATCGTCTGCCTGACTCCGGCCGCCGCTGCTCCGCTTCCGCCGGCTCCTCCAGCTCCCCCCCTGCCCCCGGCGCCCGTGGTTGCTGCTCCGCTTCCGCCTGCGCCCCCGGCGCCCGTGGTTGCTGCTCCGCTTCCGCCTGCGCCCCCGGCTCCTCCGGTGCCAGTGGTCGCTGCTCTGCCTCTGCCCCCGGTGCCTCCGGTGCCGGTCTCGGTCACTGTTCCGCCAGTGCCCGCGGTTCCTGAGGCACCGAAGAGGGGGAGGGGGCGTCCCACGAATGCAGAGGTCGCTGCACGGCCGGCGGGAAAGTCCGTCGAGCCCGTGAAGAGCGACTGGACGCTGTACCTCAATGCGATCCCGAACTCTCCGTTCCAGGATTTGAGCACCTATGCGGTAGGGCTCACCACCAAGCTGCAGGAGCACTTCAAGGTGAGCGACATTCGCTGCGCGTCTGGCGAGAACGATCTGTCCTTCGCGAAGTGGAAGGGGGTCCTCGCTGGAGCAGTTCGAGCCGAGCCTCCGACGCCCGGGGTCTACGTCGCGTTCACCAAGGGGAACGAGATCATGGAGATCGTCGCGGAGACGGTCGGAACGCTCTGCGAGCAGGGTCAGTTCGTTCGAGGGGTGTAGATGGGGTTGGCACGCGCCAGGGCCGGGCTTGAAGCACCGTCGAGGATGACGGTCGCCCAGGCTCGCCCTGCGTCGCGGCCAATGACCTTGCGTGAGCACTTCGCGCAGGGCACGGTGGAAGATTCGCCTGATCTGCAGCGCATCCTGGCGCTGCCGCGCCGGCCGAAGCCCGAGCTGAGGGACATCGTGAACCAGATGACCTTTCGGCTGAAGAAGCCAGAAGGCACGCAGACCCTCCGAGAGCACCAGGCCTGGATGCTCTGGGAGGCACCGCGAGTGGGCGGGATGCTGGGGGCCATACGCACGGGCGGGGGCAAAACCCTGGTGTCCATGCTGATGCCGATGGTCTTTCCGCCTGTCACTGAGCCCGACGGCACCACGAGGCCGCTTCGGGCGGTGCTGTTCATCCCACCCAGCATGAGGGCCCAGTTCGCGCACGACTGGGAGGTGTACGGAAAACACTGGAAGCTCCCCAACCTGGCCGGCGGGAAGTGGTTCACCGCAGGAATCCCCGTTCTCCACGTCGTGGCGTACAGCGAGCTCTCACACGCCAAGTCGACCGCGTTGCTCCGGCAGATCAAGCCGGACCTCATCGTGGCAGACGAGTGCAGCAACCTTCGTAACCCAGCAAGTTCTCGGGCCTTTCGATTTCTAAACCACTACGTGAGCGCTCCAGAGACGATCTTCTGTGGCTGGGATGCTTCGATCATCGCCACCGGCATTGGGGACTTTTGGCACCTGCTGGGGATCGCCCTCGGGGAAGGATCTCCCACTCCGCTGAGCGAGGCCGAGCTGCGCCGCTGGGCGCTGGCGCTCGATCCCTCGCTGAGGGAGGGGTACTTCATGCCTGGGGCCCTTTTGCAGTTCTGCGAGCCAGGGGAGAGCCCCAGGAGTGGGTTCCAGCGGCGGCTCGTCGATACCCCTGGGGTGGTCGCCACCGAAGAGAACGCGCTCGGCATCCCATTGAGCTTCATCGAACGGCGCCCGCCGAAGGTGCCTGAGGAGATCCGGCAGGCGCTGAAGAACTTGCGCCGGAAGCCAGCCGACGGAGGCTGGAAGCGTCCGGACGGTGAAGAATTCGCAGAGATGACCGAGGTCGTCGCCTGCGCGCGGCAGCTGGCTTCAGGGCTCTACCTCCGGTGGCGGTACCCCCGCGGGGAGCCCCCAGAGGTGATCGACGAGTGGTTCCTCCGCCGGCAGAACTGGAACCGGGAGCTCCGAGCTGTGCTGGGGAACCCCAGGGTCCACATGGACTCCCCACTGCTCTGCGAGAACGCTGCGGCTCGCTGGTTCGATGGGGGCTGCACTGGCTGTGCTCGAGGCCCCCAGCAGGAGCACGAGGCGACGTGTCGTGACGTGGAGTCGCATCCACTCTGGCCTGCGTTCACCTACCTCGCCTGGCGCGCGGTCGAGGACACCGTAGTTCACAGGACTCAGGTGGTGTGGATGAGCGATTGGCTGCTCGAGGACGCAGCCGAGTGGGCGCGAGAGGCGCCCGGGATCGTCTGGGTCGACCACCCCGAGTTCGGTCATCGGCTAGAGAAGTTGACAGGCTTCCGGTACTACGGCGGTGGGGACGAGGCCGCGAAGGAGATCCTGAAGGAGGATGGCTCGAGGAGCATCATCTGCAGTGTGGAGGCAAACAAGAGGGGCAAGAATTTGCAATTCCTGAATCGGAACCTGATCGTTTCGTTCCCCGCCTCGAACGACACGGTGGAGCAGCTCGTGGGACGCACGGCAAGGTCGGGCCAGTCAGCGGCGGAGGTCACGGTCCACTACTACGCCCACACCGAAGAGCTCGAAGACGCCATCGCGAAGGCTAAGGCCCGCGGGAAATTCGTGAACGAGATCTTAGGTTCAGAACAGAAAATCTGCTGGGGTACTTGGCGATGAAAAAATGTTCGACGTGCCAGACAGAAAAGACGCTTGAGGAGTTCCACCCGAGCAAGGCCGGGGCTCAGGGTAGGCAGTCGAACTGCCGTGTTTGTGTGAAGCTGAGGAATAAGACGCGGGAGGCGCGAAAGAATGACCCGAACTCAAAACACATCATCGCAAAGGCTCTGGCTGCTAGGGGGCTTAGGAAATGTACTAGGTGCAAGGAAGTTCTAGACAGAAGCATGTTCTACGTTCAGAAAAAGGGGCTAGACGGTAGGACTAGCACCTGTAAAAAATGCAACACTAAGGACCGGAACAAGCTCTACAACGACCCAATCAAAGGGCAGCGGATGAAGAAGACCGGTGCCGAATGGAAGATGAAGCGCCAGTACGGGGTGTCTGTTGCTGAATACGACGCGATGCTTGTTAGACAGGGACATGCTTGCGCGTGCTGTCGCAAGCCGATATTCAGATTCAACAGCGGAGCTGGTAAGAAAGCGGCCCACGTAGACCACTGCCACGAGTCCGGGCTGGTCAGGGGGCTACTGTGTGGTCACTGCAATGTTTCGATTGGAATGGCTGGAGATAACATCTGGGTGCTGGAGCAGATGATCGGATACCTCGAGCGCTGCTCTAACCTGAGCAACACACACTCTCATTTCGTAGCACCTCCAGCCATTTCGGCTGGAGCAGTACACACCCCGCAAGGGGTGAACTCAAACAAGGAAGAAAAAATGGCTGCTGACAATCTGCTGAATTTTCTCACTGGACTCTCAAAGGCGAAGCCGAGCGGAGGAGCCTGGGACTCGTTCCGGGACGGCCGTTACAGGCTCTGCGTGAAGAAGATGGTGTTTGAGAAAAAGCTCAAGGAGACGATCTTCAAGACCACGTTCACGGTGGTCAACTCGACGAAGATCACCGTGCAGTCGGTGAAGACGGGGGAGAAGCTCGACATCGAGCCGAACCGCCCTGGGAGCGATGTCGACTGGGTCGCGACGAAGCTCACCGAGATCGACTCCCCTGGACCCGGAAACATCCGCCGGCTGATGATGGACCTGTTCAACGAGCGGGAGATCTCGGACGAGCTGTACTTCGAGACGTTGGCCGAGATGACCGACTACGGGAAGGATGGAAACCCGCTGCCGGTTCCGCTCGAGCTGGCGAAGGGGCTGCTGCTCGACATGGAGACGACTCGCATCGAGACCAAGAAGAACAAGAAGGAGATCGTCGTCTGCAAATGGTCCCACGTCCCTTCGGCTGTCGAGAAAGGACCGCAGACCGAAGCTGAGCGTGCGGCGATGATCGGCTGGCTCAACCAGGTCGCGACGCAGCAGGCCGCCACGCAGCCACAGGCATCAGCATGACAAGTCGTGTCCCTGCTCAACGATTCAGGCTTCCTTCGGGTGGCTCCGAGCGCAGGGGGTAGTACCCGGGGGTAGAAACCCTGTTCCTCGGGCGGACGTACCAAGAGGGTGAAAAGAGTCGCAGGCAGTTCTGGACCCGGCGTGGCGCTGGGGTTCAGACGGGGTCCGGTCCCTCGTTGCCGACGAGACCGGATGTTGTACCGAGTACCCAGGCGGAGAAATTTCGGGCGGTCGAGCATACCTTGCTGGTCCCCCGCTAGGCCCGAGGGGTACGAAGGCGAAGTCTGGGTACTCGGTAGAACAGGAGAGGGGCCAATGAAGGCGTTCGTGAAGATCAACATCAACATTCACTTCGACGAGGTTGGATCGAACCTTGCGGTGCATCGGGCCGGCGTGGTCGAGGTAGCCGATGCCGCTGAGGGAGAGCGGGTGATCGCCGCGCTCGAGAGCCACGTCAATTCGACGTTCGTCCAGATGGGGGTGAAGTGCGTTCCACCTCCCAGCGGCGAGGCGTGGAAGCCTGATCTGGCGCTGGCGCATGGCGGGGTCGCTCCGGTTGAAATGGATCGGTCCATCTGTCCTGGGTGTGAGCATCCGGTTGCGTCCCACACCGAGGTCGGAAATCGGAGGGTCTGCCAGGTAGAGCTTAATTACTCAGGCAGGGAGTGCGGCTGTGACTACTCCGACAAGGAGTACCAGCCGTGACCGCCTCGATGTTGGACGAGGTCCAGGTGCCGAAGGAGCCCCGGCTCTACACCTGCCCGTGCTGCCTGCTGAGCACCAGGGACATGACCGAGTTCCTGGCCCACCTGGAGAGGATGAAGCGGCGGATTGACGCGGCGGCGGAAGCGGCTCGGAGGAAGCGGTGAGCCTCCTCGTCCCGGATTTCGACCCCGAGCACATCATCTGGCTCGACTGGGAGACGTACTACGACGCCGATTACACGCTGAAGAAGCTCAGCACGAGCGACTACATCCGAGATCCCCGGTTCGAGGGCATCGGGATCGGAGTCGACGACGGCGAGCAGACCGCGTGGCTGGAGGTCGACGAGTTCCGTGAGTGGGCGAAGACCGTGCCGTGGGATCGGTGCGCAGTAGGAGCTCACCATCTTCACTTCGACAACTTCATCCTCAGCCACCACTTCGACATCCATCCTGCGTTCGGGTTCTGCACCATGTCGATGGCGCGGACCTTTGGAATCGACGCAGGGGTCAGTCTCGAGGCCTTGGCTGAGCACTTCGGGGTCGGGAAGAAGGGGAACGAGGTTCTGGCGGCGAAGGGGAAGCACCGACGGGACTTCACCCAGGCCGAGTGGCTGCAGTACGGGGAATACTGCAAAAACGATACGCTGCTGGCCAAGGCGATCTTCGGCAAGATGGTCGACCAGGGGTTCCCCGAGCCGGAGCTGTGGCTCGTGGATGCCACGGTGAAGATGTTCTCGAATCCCAAGTTCAAACTGGACGAGCCACAGCTGCGCGAGTACCTCATCTACGAGCAGAACCGGAAAGCCGAGCTCCTCGCGCGGATCGGGATGGGCAAGAAGGAGATCGGCTCGAACGAGATCCTGGCCAATGCCTTTCGCAGCCTGGGAGTCGAGCCTCCCGTGAAACGGTCTCCAGCGACGGGGAAGGACATCTACGCTTTCGCCAAGGTCGATCCGGGGATGCAGGATCTCCTCGAGCATGAGAACGACGAGGTGCGCTGGCTCGCCGAGGCTCGCATCGCGGTGAAGTCCACGACGAACGAGACGCGGGCCGAGCGGTTCCTCAAGATGGGCGCGAACAACGCCACGATGCCGGTTTACCTTTCTTATTGGAAAGCACACACTGGTCGATGGGCTGGATCCGACCGGCGGAACTTCCAGAACCTGGGTCGGGTCGACCCGCGGAAGCCGATGAGCGGGAAGCTGAAGAAGTCGTTGCTCGCGCCCGAGGGGTACGAAGTGGTTGCTGCAGACTCGGGTGCGATCGAGGCCCGAGTGAACGCTTGGCTGGCCGGGCACACCGAGCTCGTGGATGCTTTCCGGACGAACGTGGACATCTACAGCCGGTTCGCCAGCGAGGTGTACGGGCGCGAGGTGGACCGCAAGCGGAAGCCGGATCACCCGAAGTTCAATCCTGAGGACGAGTCGGCAGGTGGCCTAGGCAAAGTGGCTCAGCTCGCGTTAGGGTATCAAATGGGGTGGCCGAAATTCGCCTCCACATTGCTCGCGGGTCCGATGGGGGCGGCGCCAATTCAGTTGGCCGAGACGGACGCCAGGTCGATGGAGGTGAACATCGACAAGTTCCTCAACAACGACTGGAAGGTCGAGAAGGTCGAGAACATGGTCAGCCGGCTCGACATGGACGCACTGCTGGTTCACTGCGCGGTCTCCGACTCGATCGTCTCCAAATACCGCACCGTGAACAAACCGATTGTCGATCTCTGGGCGACGATGGAGCAGGTGATCGAGGGAATGGACGTGGCCCAGCCCGGCGAGGAGTTCGCCTTCGGGCCCGGCGACTGTCTGAAGGTGGTCCGGCACGGGATCCTTCTCCCGAACGGGCTGATGCTCCGGTACCCAGGTCTACGGGAGAGTGAGGAGGGTGGGTACAGCTACTTGGGCCAGTACGGAAAGCAGCGCCAGCACCTGTACGGCGGCCTGTTGGACGAAAACTGCGTACAGAGTTTGGCACGGATCATCATCGGGGAGCAGATGCTCTCGATCAAGGCGAAGTATGGCTACGACACGGTGCTCTGCACCCACGACGAAATCTGCGTGATTGTCCCGGAAGCCGAGGCCGAGCTGGCGACCCAGCGCCTGGTCGCCGAGATGAAGATCGCGCCGAGCTGGGCGGTGGGGCTCCCGCTGACCGCTGAGGGCGGGCACGCCAAGTCCTATGGCGATTGCTGAGACGATTGCACCAGTTTCCGCTTGACGCAGCGTAATAGTTACGATACACGCCATGCGCTGCCTCGCCAGCAACAGATGACCGGGTGATAAGGGGAGGGATGGTAACCCCGCGGTACCAGACGAAGCACCCGGACTTTTCCAGGAGGGGTCATGAAGTCGACGTACCACGAGCTCATCGCAGTGCTTTCCCTGAAGGGCGAGCGGAAGCGGAACACCAGCCTCTTCCGGAGGTTCTTCAGCCTCGTGAAGAAGGAGGCCTGGCGGACCGGGCGGTTCGTCATTCCAGGCTTCGTCAGCTTCAACGCGCGGGTCTACAAGCAGCGCACGGTGAGGAATCCCCAGACGGGCGTCCCGATGGTGCTCCCAAAGGTCCGCGTGATGAGCGCCAGGGCGTCGAAGACGTGGAGGGTGAAGCGGTGAAGCACTACGACGCCGAATGCGAGTTCTGCTCGAAGAAATTCGTCTACAGCGACAGTTACTCGCGGCACCTGCCCGGTTGCGTGAAGAGGCTGAGGAAGGTCCTCGGCGAGGTCGTCAAGTGCTGGGAGGAAGACGAGATGGATCTCGTGGCGTCGGGGAAGACGAGGTTGTTGATGCTCCAGTGCCAGCACATCCTTCAGGAGCAGACCCGGTGAAACGCTACGAGGTTTGGGCGAAGTGCAAGCACGGTAGCTGTGACGTGGTGACCCTTGAGTTCGAAGACTCGGATCCAGAGGCGTTCTGCGAGGCGGCGTGCAGGGACGCAATAGATACACTCGGCAGATGCTTCGACGATACCGGGTTCAACCTCCTGGAAGATGGCGAGGAGCCGATCGAGGTGAAGCCGTGACGATCCATTCGAAAGGGAGACGGGAATCCGAGGTCTCCGCCGCAATCCAGGCATACCTCTCGACGAGGACCGATCTGTTTTGGTGGCGTGCAAACACCCAGGCCGGGGTAGCGCGGTCAGGCCAGTACATGCGCAGTGGCGTGAAGGGCCAGGCGGACATCCAGGGGGTTCAGCCGCGGCTACATAATGTCCTGGTCGTTCGGAACGACCAGAGGGCCCCTGCTACCTGGATCTACGGTCAGTTCTTCGCGATCGAAGTGAAGCGGGAAAAGGGTGGGAAGCTCTCCGAGGACCAGCGCAGGTGGGGCGAGAACGTCGCCAACCATGGCGGGATCTACATCGTTGCTCGTAGCGTGAGGGATGTCGCGGAGGCCCTGGGGCCAGAGCTGGCGAAGGTGGACAAGGTGACGAAGCCTCGAGTGTACCCGCGATGAGCAAGCTCGGAAAAGGTGAACCCCCGCTCTCGTACACCGAAGAGCGCACTGCGAAGCAGCTCGCCAAGGCGGCGAAGGTGTCCCTGCCGACTGTGTACCGGAGGATCCAAGTCTACAAGGACCTCGGGGCGATCATCGCTGAGTCGAAGATCCCTGGCCAGGCGACGGGCCCGGCGCCGACGTACTACCGGCTGGTGAAGGCGCCGTGAAAATCTACGGGGTCGCTATCTCACTGAGTCCGGGGCTCTCTTTAGAGGAATGCCAGAAGATCGGTCGTACCGGGGTGTTTACACTGCGCAAGAGCGACGGAGTTCTTGAGGCATCTGGGCCGCTTCGTTTTTTACCAGTCATCGGGTCCGGGTTTCTGAGATTCCACCTTCCTCTCGAAGCGACGGTATGGGGGATGCCGAGTGGCGTTGATACGGTCGCAGCAGATTTTGGTGACGGGGTCACTGGCGTCTGGAAGCTGGGTAATGAGAACCCGTGGGGCTGGACCACCGAAGCGGTGGCCCCGTGAGCGCGTTGTATAATGAGAACGAGCCGTATGCGGCTGCGTGGCTGAAGAACCTCTCCGAAGCGGGGCACATCGCGCATGGCCGAGTCGAAACCAAGAGCATCGTCGACCTCACCCCGGAGGACATCGGCGACGCGGTCCAATTTCACGCCTTCGCCGGGATTGGGGTCTGGTCCTACGCCCTCCGGCTCGCCGGATGGCCGGATTCCGCCCCCGTGTGGTCGGGTAGCGCGCCCTGTCAGCCCTGGTCCGTTGCCGGCAGAGGTA
>ERZ1292629.1055-Hain-H43-01um-R1-1055-length-28863-cov-35_pt1 | contig 28863 bp, 32 predicted proteins | sample MGYA00564399_ERZ1292629 | MGnify/ENA primary metagenome ERZ1292629 (study PRJEB36523, sample SAMEA6512636) | groundwater metagenome | collected 2019-01-08 | study: AquaDiva: Metagenomics assemblies of 32 groundwater samples
TGATGCCGGTTATAAACAACGTGCAAAGAGTTGCACTTGAGGTACGAATTTAGGTATTAAAGAGCTCTGTAAGTATATCATACTATGCTGCGTTTGTCAACATCCAAAAACTCGAAAAAAAACCGCCGGGTAAAGCCCAGCGGTCTTTAAAAAATCTAAAAACTCCCTTACCCTTTGCCGCCCAGTTCTTGATCTTCGCATTTCGGACAGAACGGACAGATAAGCGCGTACGTGTCTAACTGTTGTAAGGACATGCTCACAGGGGGCACAATCCGCATCTGCGTGCCGCAACACAAACAGTGCGCCGGGTTTTTCTCCACTTCTTTCTGAAATACCGTACCGGATATATCCGGCTTCCCGCAAAGACCGCGGCTGTGGTCGATTTTGCCTTTTTTCTTCATGCATTTCCCTTTCAGATATTCTGAAGCGATGATAAAAAGCTATCTCCATACTAAATGGATTAAAATGGCTGTCAAACGACTCGTCGCAATGCCTCCCTGTCTTGCTCTTGTCATCGCTTAAGGCGCGCCTTTTTCTTCAATGTTCAACATCTCTCCTGCGGTTTGTCCATGGAATTTCTTTCTCTGAAGACGCGAGAGTCTGTCTTTTAATTCCCCAAACGCCCCTAAAATTTCATCTCTTTTCCCCTTGAAAAACAACTCTGCTCCTTTCAGCGCCAATGTGCTTAGGGCGCCTATGGCAAGCACGGAAAGAGTTTCTGCCGGCGCCATCTCGCCTCGAATAATGCGCGGGACAAATTCAAACGCATCCGCGTGGCTTGCTCCCCACAGCCCCGCGAGCGTAAGAATGGTTCCGCAAACCATGTTCGTTTTCTGCTTAATTCTCTCTTTTGCGGCATCATCGCTCTCTGCAAATCCGCCCTTTTCGATCAATTCCACGATTTCCTCCAACTGCTCTCCTGCCGTAAGTAATTCCGTTCCAATCTCATCCTTTTTTTCTAGAGTGTTTTCATCCCATTCACCAGTTTGTTTTTTGAATTCAAATTTTTCCATTTTTTCCAGAATTTTTTAGATCGTTCTTAATTTCTGCCAAAAGAACGTTGATTTCTTTCAGAAAAACCAGTGTTTCTGCCTCCGTAGCGAACCCGTCTTTAATTTTTTGGGCAAGCGTTTTTAATTTTTGTTCTTGAGTCATGGGAAAGTAAACGAATTATTTTTTATTCTATGCTGATTCGGAAAAAAGACAATATTTTTCTTGGTTCATATATTCTCATAGTGTTGAACTTCAAATTTCTCCTCTCTTTTTAGAAGCGTTATTACGTCCATCCGCCAGCCTTTTTTGTCGTCCATAAAATTTTCGTGGCTTCCGGCGTAGAGCATCGCCGTGCGAGTGAATTTTTTGCGCTTTGCAGGCGACATTTGATCCTCTGGTTTTAGCCCTTCGGGGCCGGAATCCCGCATGGTTTTCACTTCCACAAAAACCAGCGTTCGGTCGGGCGCACGCGCAACAATATCAAGCTCGCCCCACGGTTTTCTGAAATTGCGTTCCAAAATTTCATATCCTTTTTTTGTAAGATATTCACACGCAAAATCCTCACCTTCTTTTCCTAATGCTGAACGTTTTGTCGGCATATTAAATACAGTATACGCCTATTTGACATAATCTTGAAATTTTGATAGACTGCTTCTAGCAAATTAAATCACTGCGTCCAAAAACACCATAAGGAAATCCGGCATGAAAAAGAAACGGCTGTTTTTTTACTCGTTTTTGAACGGTTTGCAAACCACTAAATTTAATGCAATCACAACACGCGTAGTTTCAGAGGTGTCACTCCCGAAGCTTGACAAAGAATATGCCGACAAAAAATGCCCGTGCGCCCAGAGAAGCCTGCTATCGCTTAAAACCGGAGCCATCGTTGATCTCGCTATGTGTGATCCGATTGTCGTCAGAGAGTGCAAAATACTGTCTCTTGAAGAAAATCCGGTACCAAAAAAATTTGCTGACTCCATGAACGCCTGGGGGAGTACAATTATTGTCTTCTTGTATCGGGGCGGTCGCGTATGGGCGGATAGAACGCATACATGTCTCCTCAAAGACCTGGAGAAGTAATTTCTCTTTTTTCAATCCCCCTCTTGTCGGGGGGTTTTTATTAAAAGTGCCTCTAAAAAATTATGCAAAAAATGTTTGTCGGCAAACATTTTTATGGTCAAAAAAATCGAAAGTCTATATTTGGCGTGCTTATCAGCTTGTTAAGCAACCTGTGACATCTTTGTTTATAAACGTCTTCTTATACGGAAAATGAGGTTTTTCAACACTATCGGGTTTATCAGGTTTTACAGGTTATCTTGATTTAACAGGTTTATCAAATATTTCAAATTTATCAACTTTTTCAGAGTTATCAGGTTTTTTTGATTTATTTGATTTTTTAATTAATTCACGTGATGTGCCCGCGCGCCATTTTCATCGAGGGTCAGATAAGTAGAGGGGATATCCGTCCAACAGCCACTATTCAAATAGTGAACGCCGTAGGCATCGGTTTCATAATCCTGGTGTGTATGGCCGCAAAAAACATATTCGGCACGCTTCAAAAATTTTCCATAAGCGCTGCTTCCTTGGGCGACTTCTTTGGAGAGGCGGAGCCATGATTTACTTTTTCGCTTAATCCACCTGCTAAAGCGTTGTTTGCGGCTGTCGAATTCCTGGATCAATAGATAAATCCAACCCGCTACCGCACCGATCACGGGATTTTTGTTCATAAAACGATCGAACTGATGGCCATGAATCGCGAGACAGCGCTTGCCCTTCCAGAGAAACACGTATTCAGAAAGGACCTTAATGCCGATGATGCGCGAAAGGACGCGAGCCGACACATCATGGTTTCCGGCAATCCAAACCACTTCGGGGTCTTCTTTTGTGTTTGTCAGTTTTCGTAAATATTCAAAAAGAGCCCAGTCATCCATTGAGAGTCGGTCAAAATCCAGATCGTCAAAAATATCGCCGTTTAGAATCAGTTTGTTGAACGTAGCGGTTTTTAAAAACTCCAACAATATCCGGGAACGGCTGACCGGGGTTCCTAAATGAATATCCGAGATAATTAAAATGTCCGTTTTTACCATATCAATAATACTACCATCTATTTTCTTCCTTTCTTTCGCAACAAAAAACCCGGAAGAGAGGCCCTTTGTTTGCTCATTTTTAATGCCGTGTTACTTCACAACGCGTTTCACCCAACGTGCAAGTTTTTTGAGCTCCTTCTTATCGTGCCCCGAAAGAAAAATGCGCACGAGAGGTTCCGTATTCGAGGCACGCGCATGCACCCAGGCGTTTCCACCGTCGCATAACACTCCATCCAAGCGATTCACCCCCCAGCCCTCGGCGCTGCATTTTTTCGCCATCCGCTCCAATTTTTCCCGAGGATGTTTAGCGGGCAAACTCCATAAATGAAATTCGGACTTGGGGAAGAAATCATAATAATCCGCAAGCGAATACGGAAGACGAGATACTGCGTTGATTCCTTGAATGGCGGCCATAATGCCCGAATCCACATAGAAAAATTCTTTGAAATAGCAGTGACCGGAGTACTCCACTCCCACGCTCGCGCCCTGCGCTTTCATGAGACGTTTGATAAAAATAGAACCCACACGACAGATATGTGTCTCCTTATTTATCAAGCCCTCTTTGCGAAGCAGTGTGTACACGATCTCATCCGCCACAAACGGTGCTTGGCGATCCACAAAAAAGAGGTGTGCTATCATCTGCGGTTCAAGGGAGTGACCGCGCCCGTCCATAAAAAATGCGCGGTCGCCGTCCTCGTCAAAAATAACGCCCAGGTCGGCACGATGCTGCAAAATTTCCCGCGAGAGATGAAGTTTTGCCACCCTGACTATTGGGTTCGGACCATGCGCCGGAAAATTTCCGCTCTGCAATCGGTCCACATAAATGGGAACGATATTTTTTGAGCCCGCGAGTAGCTTCGGAACGATGAGCGCGGTTGGACCATTTGAAAAGTCAAAAACAACGCGGAGTGGTTTTTTTACGTCCAAAAACTTTTTTAAAAATGAAGTGTAGCGGGGGATGAAATTCATAAGGAATGGAGCATTTTTTTAATCTCGAGACCGCTTATCGGAACTGCGTCTCGTCCGACTACTTTAAGACCGTTGATGTTTTTTGGATTATGGGAGGCGGTGATCGTAATTCCTCCCGCGGTTTTCAGGTCCTCTACTAAAAAATACAGCATCGGCGTTGTAATGAGTCCCGCCTCTATTTTTTGGCTTGCTTTGAAACAGGAACAAAGTGTGCGATAAAGTGTCGGCGAGCTTTTTCTGCCGTCATGCCCCAAAACGATTTTTCCTTTTCCAAAATGTGTTTGCAACGCTCCGGCGATTTTTCGAATATCATCTGCGCCCAACTCTTCTGGGTATCGTCCTCGAATATCATACGCGCGAAAAATTACATCCTTCATTACCTTGAATTTTAGAGCATTTTGGCGTTTAATGAAATCGTTCATGGCGAAAAAGAGAAAAAAGAGGGATCGGGAAATAAGCGCAACGGAGGATCGTTCCGCGAACTCATTCAATCTCCACCCGGACATAAAAAAAAGCGTCTGGGTCGTCGCATTTTTGGGCATTACGATTATCCTAATTCTCGCGGCTGCTTCCCAAGCGGGCCCCTGGGGGGAAACATTTTACAAGGCGTTTCATGCTCTCTTCGGCTGGGGATATTTCTTTCTCCCGGTAGTCACGTTTCTGTTTGCGATTTCCTTTTTCACGCCGGAACGCGAACGATTTTTCGGTGTTACGGCAATCGGCGGGGGTATTTTTATTATCGCGGGACTCGGATTCATCGATATTCTCTCACCCGGAAGTGGCGGCCTTACCGGAACACTCATCGGTTCGATAAAAAATCTCTTTGACGTTCCCGCCTCGCTTGTTCTCACTTTCACCGCGCTTGTGGCATCGTTTATCATCACCATCAATAAACCGCTACGGCTCACATGGAAAAAGCTTCATTCCGATGCCGAAGAGGAAACCAAAAAAGAACCGGAAAAAACCTTAAGCGTTAGCACTCCCGCCGAGCCTGTCCCTGTAGCGACATCCACCAATTCCGAAGAAAAAAAGGAGGGGACAATAAAAGGACTGCTGAAAAAGAAAAACGAGATGGAAGACGAACCGTTAAAACCAACGGAACAGAAACCAATCCATAATTATGTTCCGCCGCCCCTGAATCTTTTGGTTTCTTCTGTTGAGAAGCCGGCAATCGGCGACCTACGCGCGAACGCAAATATCATCAAGCGGACCATGGAGAGTTTCGGGATCTCTGTGGAAATGGGGGAAATCAATGTAGGTCCCACCGTCACCCGCTATACTCTGAAACCCGCTGAAGGAATGAAGCTGTCGCGCATCACAGCTTTGCATCAAGATCTGGCGCTCGCGCTTGCGGCGCATCCCATCCGCATTGAAGCGCCGATCCCCGGGAAATCGCTGGTGGGAATCGAAGTGCCGAACAAATCCGCCGCGATTGTCCGTTTGGGAAGTTTGCTGTTGTATCCGGAATTTCAAAAAGCAGGCGCACTTGCATTCGTCATCGGCCGCAATCTGAACGGAGACCCCGTATTTGCGGACATCGAAAAAATGCCGCATTTACTGATCGCGGGAGCTACCGGATCCGGAAAATCCATCTCTATCCACACACTTATTTTGGCGCTCCTCTATCGGAATTCACCGGATATGCTTCAAATGATTTTTGTAGATCCGAAACGCGTTGAGCTTTCTGTATATGACGGCATTCCGCATTTGATCGCTCCGGTTGTCACAGAAAACAAAAAGGCGATGGCCGCTTTGCGTTGGCTGGTGCAGGAAATGGAACGGCGCTATCAAATCCTTTTGGAGGCGGGAGCGCGCGACATAAAAAGCTACAATAAAACCTACGCACAGCATCCGCTCTCCTATATCGTGGCGGTGTTCGATGAGCTCGCGGACCTTATGACGTCCCATGGGCGAGAGGTGGAAGGTTTTATCATCCGCTTGGCGCAGATGTCGCGAGCTACGGGAATTCACCTGGTGGTTTCTACGCAGCGCCCCTCGGTGGAAGTCATTACCGGCCTCATTAAAGCGAATATCACTTCGCGGATCGCGCTCCAAGTTGCGAGCCAAATTGATTCGCGCACGATTTTGGATACATCCGGCGCCGAAAAACTTCTGGGGAACGGTGACCTGCTGTTTGTGTCCTCCGAGATGTCGAAACCAGCGCGCATCCAGGGCGGCTTTGTGACGGAAGAAGAGATAAAAAGAGTGGTTTCGTTTATTGTAAAAAACAACAAGCCCGCGGAAGAAATGATTCCGCTGGGCCCGGAAAACAACGGGAGGGAGGGCGCTCCGCTTTTTGACGACGTGGGCGACAATGACGATGATCTCTACGACGAGGCGGTGGAAGTCGTAAAATCGGCACAAAAGGCGTCGGCTTCATTGCTTCAGCGGCGGCTGAAAGTCGGGTACGCCCGCGCGGCGCGCCTTCTGGACATCATGGAAGAACGGAATGTGATCGGCCCCGGAGATGGCGCAAAAGCGCGCGAGGTGTATATTGTAGGCGACGATCAATAATCATATGGAAAACGAACTTCGGACATTGGCCGAATTACTCGAAGAAACCCTGCGCATAAAGAATATATCGCTTGAAAAACTCGCGTTGCTTTCGGGCATTTCCGAACGCTTCTTAAACGCTCTTTTAGGGGGGCACACCGAACATCTTCCCGCCGCTCCGTATGTGCGCGGATACTTAATGAAGATAGCCGACGTACTCGGTTTAAACGGCGAAGATCTGTGGTCAGCGTATCTAAAACACGATACCGCCATCCGCCGTTCCGGCGCGCAGGACGCGTTACCCGGAAACCGTTTTGTCCTTTCCAAATTAAGATCGAAACCGATATTTATTCTGGGCGCGATCCTCGTCGTTTTGGTAATCGCGGTTATGAAAATCCCCGCTCTTTTCGGGGGCGCATCGCTTACCATCGGAAATATGGAGCCCAACATGATTGTTCGCGAACAAACATTCGTGGTACACGGCTCTGTGGACAATAAAGACACATTGACAATCAACGGTGACATTGTCTATCCTAAAGAAAACGGCGATTTTGAACACACGGTAGAGCTCCAAAAAGGATTCAATACGATTGAATTCAAAGTAAAGCGCTTTCTTGGAAAAGAAACAACGATCACAAAACAGATCTTTTACGAAATCCCAACTTCTACCGAGCGCACAATAAAATAAAAATGGCATTCAAAAAAACTCCAAAAGAACCGAAGGAACAAAAAGAAGAGGGTAAGGCGCAGGACATTAATTCGCTCATGGAATCACTCCAATCCCGTTTCGGGGAAGGAGCAGTGATGAAATTGGGCGAAGGTCACAATACAAAAGTGGAGACGGTCTCTTCAGGATCGTTCTCACTGGATTTGGCGCTCGGTGGCGGACTTCCGAAGGGACGTGTAATCGAAATCTACGGACCGGAAAGTTCGGGGAAAACAACGCTTGCGCTCCATGCTGTTGCGGAAGTCCAAAAACGGGGCGGAAAAGCCGCATTCATTGATGCGGAGCACGCCTTGGACCCAGAATACGCGGGGCGTATCGGCGTCAAAGTGAAAGATTTGATCGTTTCCCAACCCGATAACGGAGAGGAAGCTTTAAACATTCTAGAAAGTCTGGTGCGTTCGGACATCATCGACATTGTGGTAGTGGACTCCGTTGCGGCACTGACTCCGCGCGCGGAAATCGAAGGCGAGATGGGGGCTTCACACATGGGGCTTCAGGCGCGGTTGATTTCCCAAGCGCTTCGAAAACTAACCGCGATTTGCGCAAAGTCCGGCACGATTGTTATCTTCATTAACCAAATACGCATGAAAATCGGCATTGTATTCGGGAATCCCGAAACCACACCAGGCGGGTTGGCATTAAAATTCTACGCGTCCGTGCGCATCGATATTCGCCGCTCTGCACAGATTAAAAAAGGAGAGGAAAGCGTGGGAAACCGCGTAAAAGCCAAGGTGGTAAAGAATAAAGTGGCACCACCGTTTAAAATCGCGGAGTTTGATATTATGTTCGGCCGCGGAATTTCCTATGAATCCGATGTTGCAAATACCGCGCTTGCTTACGAAGTGATGAAAAAGGCGGGCGCGAGTTATAGTTTCGAGAACGAAAAACTGGGTGTCGGTTTCGATAATGTAGTACAGAAAATGAAGGAAGACAAAAAACTAACCGAGACGATAAAAAAGAAAGTGGTCGAGGCGGTCCAAATCAAAGAGACTACGGAGGTCAAATAGAATTCCCACATCTTAACATAGGTTAAGATGCGGATTTTATTTTCCTTTTTATCGCTTCTTCCGCGCCTCATTCAAAACTTTCTCAATCTCAAGCGATGTCGCGGTAATTAGCGCGCGCATCTCTTTTTGGATGCTCGTCTTGCCAACTGCATCGGCTATCCGTTCTTGATTTTGTTCTTCGTCTAAATTATTGGCAATGCTATAACTTTCCAATAATTTAATGGTGTTTTTCTGAAACCGTTCCCATATTTTTGATAGAGCTTCTTGGTTTCTATCTCGTTGTGGTGCGTGTTCCGCAAAAAGTGCTGAAGAGAGATTCTGTGCTTCCTTGAACATCCGATAGAGTGTCTTGTCGCGCACCTCAAGACTTCGTAATTCTATACGTCGTGAATCCTCAGAAATGTTTTCTGAACTCCTATGTTCTTCACTTTTTTTGCTTTTTTCGGCCCAAATCCCAAAATATGTGGGTCGTCCATATTTTCCTTTTTCAATCCGAGAAGAAGAAGAAAAGCCCGTAGTGAATGCATATGTAAAAATTGCGGTATCTTTTTTGATAAACGAGATTGCATCTTTTTCGCCTTTTTCTTTAATGAGCGCATCTAAGACCTCCCAAAGAGTGTCCGGAATTCCAATATTCAGATGGAGTGAAAACATCCCGTTTCCACCGCCTCGAATTTGTTTTCCTTCTTCGGTTTCTTCCGTTTCAATAAACCCGCCACGAATCAATTCGTGCGCGTAGGCGCTTTGCGCTTCCGCGCTGTAGGTATAGGGTATCGCGAACTCCCATTCTTCATTGGGCGTGCCCGCTTTCGGAATGCCCAAACGCTCTGTCGCACGAAATAATTCCGCGCGCGTACCGCGGATGGGAAGTGAGTGCGGAATCTCTATTTCGGTCCCGATGGTCGGCAGATAAGGGCCTTCTTCTCCCCAAATTTCGCTTTCCGCTATTTTTTGAAAGCGCTCCGGACGCTCCATTTCAGGTTTTTTCTTCTGCAGAGCGGATTCCACATAATCATTCAAAAGACGCAGTCCTAATAAAGGTTTGATTCTCTCCGGAACTTCGTTCTTTTTACTGTATTCTTTCTCGCTTTTCTTTGCCCACACCTCCGCATCTTCAATATGAAACTTTGGATTTCGCAATGCCAATTCCTCTACTTCGCTTATCACAAAAGTTTCTTCATCGTCTTTTCCGCGTATCAGAATTTCTTCTTCCGGTTCGCGTAAAATTTCATCTTCTGTATTCAAATATTCCGAACGATGCATCATGGTGGTATTTATATTTTTACTCTATCGTTTTTTTGGTTCAACGTATAAAAATTCTGGAATAGTTGCGCCACCAAAATCGGCCCCGTTCCGCCGGGCGTTGGCGTAAAAACGGAACAGACGCGCTCACATGCCGGATCAAAGTCCCCCATCACATGGCTGTCTTTTGTCCCGTATCCAAAATCAATACCAACCGCACCTTCTTTCAACATTTCCGGTTTTACAATCCCCGGCGCACCCGCTCCAGAGATAACTACATCCGCATTTTCTAATACTCCAAAATCGCTCCCTTTATCCAAAAGATGGATTTCCCGTACCTTGCCCATAAGCCACGTTGCGATGGGCTTTCCCACTAAAAAACCAGCTCCGATGATTGCAATACGCTTCCCCTCTAATTCTAAGAGAACCGAGCGTTCTTCGGCTCCAGCGGTCGAAGCCGCTCTGCTTCCTCGGCTCGCGACTCCTGTGGAGACCAAGCTCGCTTCGCCTCCGACAGCTTCTCCACGGATTAGTGGGGAAGTTCCCAATATTTTAAGGACTGTTCCTACCGCTGGCGGGGGTATCAGGTTTCGGCCCGTATAAAACGCACCGAGCGCGCGCTCACCCAATACATCCACATCTTTTTCGCGCGGGATCGCGTTCAATACATACTCTTTTTTGATGTGCGCGGGCAACGGCAACTGTACAATCACGCCACCACACGTTTTATGCGCCGCAATTTTCCCAATCTCATCGCGTAAGGCATCCTGTGCGATGGTTTCGGGGAATCGGTACATCCTGAAGTCCACGCCGAGTTCGCGCGCCACTTTTTCTTTCTGCGCAATAAAACTTTCGGACGCGGGATCTTGCCCTACTCTAACAACCGCCAAAAAACGTTTCGCCCAGCCGCCAACGGATAAGAGTTCCTTGAGACTTTCCCGCACCCCCCGCGCGAGTTCTTTTCCGTCTATTACCATTCCCTAATCCTACATAAAAAAGCCCCCGTGTAAATCACGAGGGCACTGCAACAACTACTGATCTTCGTACACGCCGAAACCGAATTTTCGCAAAGCTTTCACTAAAGAATCATGGTTGATTTTTCCAAGCGTCTGCTCCGCGCTTTTTTCCATGATGCACCACAAAGCACGATCAACGGTAAAAAACAAGCGTCCGACGCGTCTTTTCTTAGAACCGCAAACAATTGAAAGATGAACGACACCATTTTTCACATCTGCAAAATAAGAATAATGCAACGGTCCGGTTTTCTGATCTTTAATAGAGAGGTTTGCAAAACACGCAATAAATTCCTCGATGAAGGAGAATAGTTCGGCGACTTGCATCTCGGAAAGTGCCTTGCTAATCTCATCTATTTTTGTTACGTTTTGCTGAAATACTTCTCCTGCTGTTTTATTCGCCACAGCGAGTTCCTTTCTGATTAGTTTTTTAAGATGAATCTTTTGCAAAGATTCTTCGCTGCTTTCTGTATACCAGCGTCGTTACGTTTTGTCAAAATAGAGTCGAACCATGCGGCGATTGTTTTCATTTCTTTTTCTTTCATTCCGCGCGTGGTTACGGCAGGCGTTCCAATGCGAATACCCGACGGATCGCGCGAGCCGCCTGTATCATTCGGGATTTCTTCGCGATTCACGATCATTCCCGCGCGCTCCAGCAATTTTTCCGCATCATTCCCACGCACACCACGCGCACCAACATCTACCGTAAAAAGATGGGAGTCCGTGCCACCAGAAACAATTCGCCAGCCTCGTTTTTGAATCTCCTTTGCAAGCATGTGCGCATTTTTGACTACCTGTTTTGCGTATTTTTTAAATTCCGGCGTACCAGCTTCGTGGAGCGCGATACCAAGCGCCGCGATTTGATTTAGATGCGGGCCACCCTGCACACCGGGAAAGATCGCCCGGTTGATGGCTTTCGCATACTCGTTTTTCACGAAAATCATCGCACCGCGCGGCCCCCGAAGGGTTTTGTGGGTAGTCGTCATCACCACGTCCGCGTAGGGGAATGGTGACGGATACGCGCGACCGGCAACCAATCCGGCGTAATGCGACAGGTCTATCATTAAAATCGCTCCCACACCATTCGCGATACGACGGAAAACATCCCAATCAATTACCCGCGAATACGCGCTTCCGCCTGCAACAATCAGTTTGGGTTGCCATTTTTTTGCCGTCCGCATTATTTCGGTATAGTCCAAAAGTTCTGTTTTTGAATTAAGCACGTAGTGTTTCCAATCCCAGAATTTGCCGGAGATACTCCCTGCAAATCCATGCGTCAGATGCCCGCCGGCATCAAGCCGCATCCCCATCATGCGCCCCCCTTTTGGCACCAGCGCCAAATAGATCGCCAAATTCGCGGGTGAACCCGAAAGCGGTTGGATGTTTACACTCCATTTTTTTGGCGACAGACCAAATAACTCGAGCGCGCGACGCTGGGTCTCCAGCTCCAGCGCGTCGGCATTTAAAACACCCGCATAATATCGTCTGCCCGGATACCCTTCCGCATATTTGTTGGTGAATACTGACCCGAGCGCCACACTTACGTCTTTTGAAACAAAATTCTCGGAGGCAATCAAATCAATCGTCTCACGTTGGCGTCTTTCTTCCGCACGGATTAGTTTTTCGATTTTCGTATCCTTCACAGATTTAAATGTATCTTAAAGTAGCTTGCCACGCAAAATAAAAAGCCCCGAATAAATGGGGCTTTTGTCGTTGTGGCAAGGTTACTGTAAGTCCGCGGAGAAACCGTTCAAAATAGTTCCTTTAGGAACAAAGAACTTTTGAGCCGGTGTTTGATGACCTCCAAAACGCAAATAGAAAAACCGAAGTTCTGTTTCGCAATCGAAGTGTCGGATATTCACCACACCATCGGATCTGTTTTCTTCATAGATCTCGACACCGGATTCTTCGGCGTTCACTTTCCGTAAACGTTTCCCGCCATTAGGCAGCGCTTCATAGTAATAGTAGTAAGCGGTCGGCCCTATGTTTCCGCTTCCCAAAAAGAACGACCCATTGGTAGAGAAGCGGTCATTAAACGCGTAAAGATGTTGTACTTCGGTGGTCTTAATATAGTCATCATCCGAATAATTAGTTTTGACGACAATACCGATGACAAGCATAATAATAGCACCGATAATCAAAGTCCAGAACCCAGCGACAAGCGCAGACCACACAGAATCCACGCCCCAATCTCTGTTGTTGTTCGATATGATTATATACAAAACGACAACTACCACAATTGGTAGATAGCAGATCCAAAACATAACTATTCTCCTGTAAGTTGAGATTAAATTGTTAATTTATACTGTCGGTAAGTATATACCTATCTATCTAAAAAGTCAATAGCACGTTTTTGCTAAAAACACCCCTGTAAATTGGGGTGTTTTTAGCGATTCAAGATTTTTTGGAGCTCTTCTAAGGACTTCCCGCCGGTCACGGGAGGTGGCGGAGTGGGTTGCGGCGCAGGTTCGAGTTTTATCTCTGCGGGCGCATGCAAGGGTTTCTCTGGTACGGGGGAGGTTGTTGCAACCGGTGCGGGAACAGAAGGAACGGGCACGTTTTGCTCCGGTGTTTCTTTAACTTTCTGCGGACCAAAAAAGAGCGGCACGTAGGCGGCCACGAGTCCAATAACCAACAGGCTTACAAATGTCACAACAAAGAATTTCTTTCTGAAAAATTGCATGGTTTAAAAAATGAATTATAAAAGCTGCGCCTGCGGTTCGGTGCGTTCTATAAATTGGAGACAGACCTTTTCCATCTGCGCCGTTTCGCGCTTCGGAATCCACAGATACCCTTGGGTGCGGATGAGGTCAAAAACGCTTTTGGTCACCTTTACATCTTGGAGACAATACTCTTTCAGTTTTTCCAGTTCTCCGTTTCGCCAAAAATCGATTGCGTCCATTCCCTTGCCGCTTTTTCCGACGCCTAGATTTGCCTCCGCCAAGAGTCCTAGTCCAATCCGCCGCCCGAAACTTTTCTCAATCTCTTCCAGAATATCGTAATGGGGGATCGCCCCAATCTTGAAGTTGAAGTATTTCTCCATGACCGGAATATCGAACTTCTTGCTGTAAAATCCGATGAGCAGTCCCGCTTTCTTGAACAGGTCTCCGAGCGCGGGAAACTCATGCTCCTCGAACATGAAATACTTGTCCTGGTTATAGGAATACGCGCCCACGACGGACGCTTCCAATTTATCGATGTTTGCCTGTCCCCCGACATCCGCAAATGAATTTTTTGTTTCGATATCGAATACGATTTTATCTTGCATGGGGTTTACGTATGGCGATCCGCCACTTTGGACGCCGCGTAACTGTCCGGCTTTGTTTTTACCTCGAAATTATTGGCGCGGATCATGCCCACCACTTCTTGGATCAACACTTTGGTTTCCCCGTTTGCACCGATGTCCGCATGAATCTCAAAATCCCATGCGATGTCTTTGGCTTCTTCTTTCAAAATCGCAAGGAGCGCCTGTGCGGCATCAAGCGACAGCATCACTTCTTTGATAATCCGGTCGCGCAAGGTGTGGAATTTCCCCAGTTCAATCCGCCTCCAAAAATATCGTCCGCCGTTTCCGCGCCGGTGAATCACAATCGCGGTTACAAAATCCGCGTGCCCCGTAGAAAGTCCCATGGAATCCGTTCCGATGATAATCGTGTACGCGCGCTTGGTATCCGCTTTCATGAATCGTACAATCTCCCCGACAATCTGATGGAGATCAAGCGTAAGTCCCATCGAGCTTAAAAACGTAAGCGGCATAGTGATTTTCACGATACTCTGCTCATGTGCCCACTGTCAAATAAAATCCCCCACAAGATTGTGGGGGGAAGAGCGGGAAAGAGGATTCGAACCCCTAATATTCACCTTTGCAAGGTGACGCTCCACCAATTGAGCTACATGCCCGGAATCAGAATCGAGATGGGGGACGGATTCGAACCGCCGTTTACAGGATTTGCCGTCCTGCGCCTTGCCCCTTGGCCACCCCATCAGTTCAAAAGTACTAGTGTAAAAGTTAGCCAAAACTGCTATGAATGTCAATAGTTTGTGGTTTTCTACGTGAACAGTTGACAGATGATAAGTATAGGAGTATAATTATAGACAGAAAGTTAACAATTTTACTCACTCATCTGAAAGGTTTCCGCGTATGAAAACCGTATTGTGTTTCCTGATCGTTCTTATTACCCTCGTCCCAACTGCTTCTGCTCAACTTGTGACAGACTCCATTACGTTTTCAACCTCTTACGGTGGGGTCCTTTACACAGGAAGTTATCGCCCCGAAAACGGCGCGGTACTTAACGCAACTAGTTTTCGCCTTGGCGGGAAAATTCTTGCTCCGGCTTTTTCCGGATTCGTATTCCGCGGGGAAGCGGGAATGGATTTATCCCCAAGTGGATTTGTTTCTATCGGAAAACTTAGAATCGAACGGGATATCCAAGGAACTTTGAGCAAGTTCATCATCGGACAAATTTCACGCCCCATTACCGCATTCTTACGTCCTGCCCCATTTACACCCGGTGGACACTTTGAACCGCCTTCTCTTGCAGCTATGCCTGGGAGCGGAACGGGATTCGTTTTGTCTTATCAAAATTCGATCCTTGCGTTTCAAGAAGGTATTTTTTATCTTCCTTCCGGAAAAACAATCGAAGCGAATGCGGGTTTGTCCTACACTACTGTGTGGGGCAACATAAACGTTGCGGGATTCGGAAGTTATATCCGGAAAGGCATCGCGTTTGGCGTCGAACAGAAAGAATTGACGTTAAAATGCTTCATCGCAAGTGACAGCGTCACTACTGGTTTCTGCAAGTATCGAACTGAATGGTGCACACCTTACGTCACCGCGAACTATAACAAGGTGGATCACTCGTTCGATCACCTTGAACTAGGATGGACAAAAACCTACAAGGGACCGGATGGGATGGGGGTATTAATCGGAATGGGGTGGCAGTATCACACCAAACTCACGAACGTATACGTTCAGATCTATCACTGATGTAAAGCACCGGCAAAAGCCAAGCAACCGCTTGGCTTTATTTTTTGTGGACGGTGCAGGATTTGAACCTGCGACCCTCTCGGTGTAAACGAGATGCTCTGCCACTGAGCTAACCGTCCCTCTGGACTATTAAGCCATGATTTACCTGTATTTTTCAACTATTGACAGGTGAATATAAAGTGTACCATAATAGACTCAGAAACTTAACTTGAAAGGAGCTAAGTATGAATCACGGAAAATGGTACCTCGTGTACAGTTGGAATGACACCTTTGGAGGTGGTCTTGGTGGCACTTGGGAAGATAAGGAAATTCCATTGAAAGCTATTACCGAAGATGAGGCAATCGCGGAAGCGAAGTCGAAGTGGGAAGAGAAAGTTGTGGAGGCGAAAGCTAACTGGGAAGTGCAGAGGAAAACGTGGGTACATCCACCAGCAAGTCCGTTTACGGACGGACCAACTAATCCTCGTGTCATCTACAAGATCTCCCTACAATGATAAGGATAGGTGTTTTTAACTCCGACAATTCTGTCGGGGTTTTTATTTTTTTGATTTGATTTAACACAAACATAAAACCGTTCTTAACTTAGGCGGTTTTATGTTTTAGTGGGCCAGGAAGGACTCGAACCTTCGGTCGCCGAGGTATAAGCTCGGTGCTTTAGCCACTAAGCTACTGGCCCCCACACCAATTGAGTTTAAAAAGATTTGCTAGTATCTTCAAGTCTCTTTTTAAGTTGAGTTAGTGCTCTCGCCCTAAGTTTTAAATTGTGTTCTCTTTTATGAGCGTCTTTCTCTGAAATATATGCCTCATAATAGATAAGTGTAAATGGCAATCGAAACTTCGTTGATCGAGATTTGCCACTATTGTGCTCTACAATTCGTCTTTTAAGATTATTCGTAGAACCAGTATACCACTGATCATCCTTGATACTTTTCAAAACGTACACGAAAAACATGGAACTTAAATTGGTGTGGGGGCTGGCCCCCACCCGATTACGCAATGCTGATCGCAACCGGCTTCAGTTTAAAGCTTTTTGTGATTTTGTAAAATTCCTCGTGTTCCAGCGTCTCGCGTTTAATTAACGATTCAGCAATCCCGGCAAGCAACTTTCGGTTCGCCGAAAGAATCTTCTGCGCCATCTCGAGTGATTTTCTGATGAGCGTGTCTACTTCCACGTCGATTAGGGCTCCGATTTTTTCGGAGTAATCTTTCTGGCTTGCGATTTCATGCCCTAAAAATACATACTCCTCCATTTTCCCGAATGAACGGGGACCTAACCTTTCATTCATGCCGTACTGCGTTACCAGCCGGTGCGCCAAATCCGTTGCCTGACGGATATCGTTCGAAGAGCCCGTCGTCACGTCGCCGAAAATAAGTTTCTCGGCCGCAAATCCGCCAAACGCAACCGCAAGATCCGTCAAGAACTGCGTCTTGGTGCGCAAGCGGCGTTCTTCAGTCGGAAGTTTAATGGTGTACCCACCCGCCATACCACGGCTTACAATAGAAACTTTATGAACCGGATCCGCATCTTTTAGAGATGCTGCCACAAGCGCATGTCCCGCTTCGTGATAGGCGGTCACTTTCTTTTCGTGATCCGTAATCGCGCGGGTGCGGCGCGCAGGCCCGAGCATTACTTTTTCGATGGAGTCCAGAATATCGTTTTGCGCCACTGTTTTCTTTCCTTGCCGCGCGGCAAAAATCGCTCCTTCGTTCAATAGATTCGCCAAATCCGCGCCGGAAAATCCGGGAGTGCGAACCGCTATGGTTCTTAAGTCCACCGTTTTTTCGAACGGCTTTCCTTTCGCGTGGATTTTGAGTATCTCTTCGCGATCGTTCATGTCCGGCATGTCCAATACAACGCGGCGATCGAATCGGCCGGGACGCAAAAGCGCCTGATCCAAGATGTCGGGACGGTTTGTTGCCGCGATAACAATCACGTTCGTGTCGCGTTCGAACCCATCCATTTCCACAAGAATTTGGTTCAGGGTCTGCTCCCGCTCGTCGTGTCCACCTCCCACACCCGCGCCGCGCTCGCGTCCTACGGCATCGATTTCATCCACAAAGATAATGGAGGGGGCTGATTTCTTTGCGGTCAGAAACAGATCGCGCACCCGCGACGCACCCACGCCCACAAACATCTCGACGAATTCGGAGGCGGACATATGAAAGAAGGGGACATTCGCTTCGCCCGCGACTGCGCGCGCCATGAGCGTTTTTCCCGTTCCCGGCTGTCCCATCAGCAAAACTCCGCGCGGAATTTTAGCGCCCATTTCCAAAAACTTTTTTGGATTTTTCAAAAAATCCACCACTTCGATCAGTTCTTCTTTTGCTTCTTTGAGTCCTGCTACGTCTTTAAACGTAATCTTGTCTTTGTTCGCAAAAAACATTTTCAGGTTCGCTTTTCCGAACGTAAACGCTTGGTTCACGCCCGAACGCGCCTGTCGGAATAAAAACCAAAAAATCGCCACCATCCCCAGAATAGGGAGGAGGATCGGGAGCAAAACCCCCATCCAATATTTCATCCCGCTGGGCTCTTCTATTTTGAACTCCACGTTCGCAAGCGCGGCGGAATCCACGCCGTAATTCTTGAGTGTTTCCGTCAGCCCCGCCTCGGACTCTTTCTGTGCAACCATCTTCACGCCCGCTTTCAGTTCTATAGTGATATCGCTCCCCGTTACGGTGATGCTTTTTACCGCACCCGCATTCACCATCTTCACCACCTTATCCAAGCTGATAATCTGCGGGGTAGTACTCCCCGTATCCCACGCGAGAGAAAACAAAAGAATCAGCGAAATAAAAATCGCCACGATTCCGAAGATATTTTTTGTCATTTTTTTCATAGTTCCTATCCATCGTTACAAAAAAAGTTGGGGACGTCAAATAAAAACCCCCGTCCACCAAACGGCGGAGGGGGGCGTACTACAGATTCACGATCTGACCTTTTTTGAAGGCGCTGATGAGCCGGAGTATTTTTTCCTCGATCATTTCATCCGAAAAATAGGGAGATACCACAATCGATGGAATTTTCGGGGCCTGTTCCTGATGTTTCTGCTGCCCCATCACGCTACTTTTGCACTGCAGGGGAATTTTTTCGTTTCCTTTTCCTTCGATCGTGCACACGAGATAGAGATCAATCCCTTGAATCCGGTCGTCATGAACGGAAACAGGAATTGCGGTTACAATCGGGTTATCGTCTCTTTTAGCAAGACGCTTGCAAAGTTCATACAGGCGCTCCTCTGCTGCCCACCCTTTCAACCGCACGGCAATCTGATTTTTCAGAATATCCGTCCAGTCCTTCACACACAAGATGTCATGGACAAGAACGTTTACCAGGGTGGCGTTTCCGCCGACATGGTACGGTTTTCTTATGAATCCTTGCGTAGCTCTTACATTAATGATCATCTTGGGAGTAGCAAATCCATCTCCGCGATCAGGAATGAGCGTCACACCGTACCGTACCCATGTCACTCCCCGTTCACCCATAAAATAGCCCTGAATTTCCCCGCGTTCCCTAAAATCCCGGAGAGCGGCGCGCAGATTTTTTTCGCTCTCGAGCATCCTGATGCGCAAACGTTTTTCATAACTCGTGAGTATTCTCCCTTTTATATTCTTCGCGGTATCCATTTCTCACTTCTTGATAATTGGCCCATTTGTTATTTAAGTTCTGATTATATTATATACCGTTACGATTCTGAATGCAAGTCTACAGAAAACGCCCCGCTAGGGGGGTGTTTTCTGCCTGTGGGTTTTTTCTGCTCTCTATTATTTCTTGCGCTTTAGCGTAATGCGGCGCTCCTCCGGTTTTACCTGGTCTATCACAAACACATAGTCCTTCCCGACCGCTATCTCTTTCTTCATCTCCTCCACACCACCGAATTCCGTCACGTGGATCTGACCTTGAATATTCGAATCCAGCGCAACGACCGCACCATACGGATTAAACATATATACTTTTCCCGTCACTTCTTCTCCCGTTCGATAGGTTCCCGCGGCCAGTACCCACGGATCCGACTGTAACGCTTTGAGCGAAAGAGAAATTTTTCCGTCCCGAATGTCCACAATTTTCGTGCGCACCACGTCGTCCACTTTTACGATTTCTTTCGGATTTTGCACAATGCGATGTGCGAGTTCAGACACGTGAATCAATCCTTCCACCGACGGGTTGTCGGTAAACTGAACAAATGCGCCGAAATCCGCCACGCCAGAAATAATGCCCTCTACTTCCTGACCCACCGTGTAATTTTTTGAAAGTTCTTTGGAAGAAAGTTCCGTGGCTTCGCGCTCGGAGATAATGAGTTTTTCGCTACGCGGATTCACGTCGATAATTTTTACCGTCAGTTCTTTGCCGATGAGTTTTTCAAGCGCGGTCGTGATCTGCGTTTTGTCATCGTTCGTGACTTTAGGATAATGTTCTGTGGAAAGCTGGGAGACTGGCAAAAAAGCGGGAAGTCCGCAAACATCCGCCGTGAGCCCGCCTTTATTGGACCCTTTTACCAGTGCAGTAAACGGCTCGTCTTTTTCTTTAAGCTCCATGACTTCCGTCCATGATTTTTGGCGGCCCGCCTCCGCAAGGGAAAGTTCGATATACCCGTCTTCGTTATCGGTATCGATTACTTTTGCGCTGACTTCGCCTCCTACTTCGAGCGCTTTCACAGCTTGCCATGCGTTCTTTAGTTCTCCGCGATAGACCACGCCCGTTCCAAACCGTCCTAAATCCACCACCAGCATGCGGGCGCTTTTTGAAAGCACGGTGCCCTGCACTAAATCCCCCACACGTGGAAGAGAGATGAGCGACAGATCTCGGCGCGCGAGGTCCGTTAGAGGCGTTCCACTTGTTTTAACTGCCATCATACAGGGAGGATGGTACCACACCCCCGCGTTGAAACGCAAGCGAAAGCGCGTTATAATCACCTTTGTCTTACTTTCTACTCTATGGTTATTACACATCACGGCGGCAATTATCTGAAACTTCAAGCAGGGGAGCTTTCAGTGCTTATTGATCCACTTGACCAGCGATCGTTTCGCGGAACAACAGTGGTTTTAAACACCACGCTGCCCGCACATACCGAACCGTCGGAAGAAGCGACGGGCGGACCGGTTTGGATCAATCACGCGGGAGAGTACGAGGTGAGAGAAATTGAAATTCAGGGATGGAGTACCGGGTACAGCGGCAACGTAGAACACACGGCATACCGTTTTAGAATGGACGAAATCACCGTTGGAGTTCTTGGACATCTAACGCAAGATCTACCGGAAGATGTCTGCGAGGCGCTCACGGGGGTGGACATTCTTTTCGTCCCCGCAGGTGGAAAGCCGTGGCTTTCGGAAACTGCCGCCGCAAAATTGGCACGCGAACTGGAGCCGTCCGTGGTAATTCCGACGCTGTTTAAAGATCTGAAGCTGTTCGCAAAAGCGTTCGGACAAACATCCTTTACCACAGAGGAAAAAATTGTCCTCAAAAAGAAAGGTCTTGCCCCCGGCGCACTAATCCTCCGCCCAATCCAGTCATAGCGTTGCATCAACATGGGGAATCTGTTAAAAAAAGGCGGGATATTTTTAAAAACACTGCGACGATCCAATGAGGCGACAAAAAAGAAATGGGTGTATGTGGTTTCCGGCATCAGTTCCGTCCTTATTCTTTTCTTGTGGGTTGCATATCTAAATCTCACTCTCCCTGTGTTACCTCCCCCTCCCGGCGATGCCTCTCCCGTATCCACGCCTTCCCTGCCATCGTCAAACTCTTTTTTTTCCGTACTCGGACGCGGGTTTAAAAATATCGGAGAAGAGATGAAAGCGGGTTTTAAAACGATCGGCAGCACATTCAGCTCCACATTCAAAACATTCACCCAAAAAATCGGCACGAACCATACCTACAGCGTGACCTCAACTCCTCCGTCTTCTTCCGCGCCTATTTTCATCGACATGACCACATCATCCCCAACATCCACCAACCCTTAATACACCTATGAGCGAAAAAGAGAGAAACGAAATTATCCCCGGCGGAAAAATTGAAAGACGCGAAATCACGGATGAGATGCGTGAGTCGTATTTGAGCTATGCGATGTCGGTGATCGTTGCGCGCGCGCTTCCCGATGTGCGGGACGGAATGAAGCCGGTGCAACGCCGCATCCTGTGGGCCATGTGGGATACGGGACTCACACATGCCGCAAAATTCAAAAAATCCGCGAATGTGGTCGGAGAAGTACTCGGAAAATATCATCCCCACGGCGACATGGCCGTTTATGACGCGCTTGCGCGCATGGCACAGAATTTTTCGTTGCGCTATACCTTAATAGACGGGCAGGGGAACTGGGGGTCGGTGGACGGCGATGCGCCGGCCGCGATGCGGTACACCGAAGCGCGCCTTACTAAAATTGCCGAAGAGCTGCTTTTGGATATCGAGAAGGAAACGGTGGAGTGGATTCCAAACTATGACAACTCCCGCGTGGAACCCCGTTATCTTCCCGCAAAACTTCCGAATCTGTTACTGAACGGCACGGTTGGAATTGCCGTCGGCATGGCGACATCCATTCCGCCCCACAATCTAACCGAGGTGGTAGACGCGGCCGTACACTTGGCCGAAAATCCAGACGCCAGCGTGGAGGATCTGATGCAATTTATTCCGGGGCCCGATTTCCCGACGGGCGGCATGATCTACGACAAAAAAGCGCTTCTGGACGCCTATCGTACCGGAAAAGGTTCCATTACGATTCGCGGCGTTGCGGAAATCGAAGAGCGCAAAAAAGGAAGTTTTCAGATCGTCATCACCGAAATTCCGTACCAAGTGAATAAATCGGATCTGGTCTCAAAAATCGCTGATCTGGTTCAGGAAAAAAAAATAGAAGGAATCCGCGACGTGCGGGACGAGTCCGACCGCGACGGAATGCGCATTGTGATCGAACTCAAATCCGATGCCGCGCCGCAGAAAATCCTGAACCAGCTTTTTGAATACACGGAGCTCCAAAAAAATATTTACTTCAATATGCTGGCGCTCGTCGGAGGTCTTCAGCCGAAGGTGTTGTCGCTCCGGGAAGTTTTAGAACAGTATTTGGAACACCGTACCGTTGTCGTGCGCCGGCGCATCGAATTTGATCTTAAAAAAGCGCAGGAACGCGCGCATATCTTGGAGGGACTTGCGAAAGCACTCGACCTTATCGACAAAGTGATCGCGACGATTAAAAAATCGAATGATCGCGACGATGCGCAAAAAAATCTTATCAAACTTCTGAAAATTGATGCGTTGCAGGCAAACGCTATTTTGGAAATGCGTCTGCAAACGCTTGCGGCACTCGAACGCGAAAAAATCGACACGGAACTGAAAGAAAAGAAAAAGATCATTGACGAACTCACGTTTATTTTGAAATACCCAAAAAAGATTCTTGAGATTATCACAAAAGAATTGAAAGAACTCCGCACCGCATTTCCGAGCCCCCGCAAAACGAAACTGGTGGCGAGCGGTCTAAAAGAATTCAATGAAGAGGACCTGATCGCGAAAGAAGACGCGGTGATTGTTCTGACCGAAGACGGGTACATTAAACGGCTTCCGCCCGCCGCGTTCCGCGCTCAACGCCGCGGAGGGAAAGGTCTTATCGGTTTCGATCTGAAAGACGAGGACCAGATTCACCAGATTATCGGCGCCACCACTCACGATAATCTACTCTTTTTTACGGATGGCGGAAAAGTATTCCAGACCAAAGCATATGAGGTGCCGGTCGGAAGCCGCGCCGCGAAGGGAAAATCAATCCATAATTTTCTTACCCTTCCGCCCGAAGAAAAAGTGCGCGCAATCGTAAATTACGAGGAAAGCCAAAAAACAAAGGGATTTTTGGCGATGGTAACCGCAAGTGGCATCGTCAAAAAAACGGCACTCAAAGATTTTGAAAACGTGCGTAAAAGCGGCATCATCGCTATCTCACTCAAAAAAGGCGACCTGCTCAAATGGGTGGAACTTTCTACTGGCAACGATCAGATTATTCTGGTAACCGCAAAAGGGTGTTCAATCCGATTTAAAGAGCGCGACGTGCGTGCTATGGGTCGCACCGCCGCCGGCATTAAAGCGATCCGAATCAAAAAACAAGATGAAGTAGCGGGGCTTGCTATAATAAAAGGAGAAGTGGCAACAAAAAATAATGAACGTCTTCTGGTGGTAATGGACAAAGGATTTGCAAAACAAACGCCGCTCAAAGAATACAAACTACAGCACCGCGGAGGAGGGGGGATTCTCACTGCAAAGGTGACGGATAAAACAGGACGCGTCATCGCCGCACGCATCGTGGACGATGAAACGGAAGAGATTCTTGCGTTCTCTTCTAAGGGCCAGGCACTCCGTACAAAACTTGCCGCCGTCCGCACTGCCGGACGCGCCACACAAGGCGTCAGAATCATGAACCTAGAAGAAGAAGATCGCCTCATCGGCATTGTCTGCCTTTAAACCCACGCGCGAATTCACGTTCAACTCATGAACATTCCAACGAATCGCATCATTCTTATCGGAGTCGCCGCGGCGATCTTTCTTCTATTTATACTTCTTCTAACAGGAGTTATTCCGGGCGTAAAAAAACCGGTGGAACCCGGAATCAAGGACACGCTTGAAGTCTGGGGCATGAACGAGACGTCCGAATCGTTCCAAACGGTTCTGTTAGGTCTGCAGCGTTTTAAGGGGCTCACGTTGAATTACAAAAACTTCGAAACACTCGAGGAGTACGAAGCCGCGGTGTTGGAAGCGCTCGCGACCGGAGCGGGACCGGACATTTTCATGATTGAAAACGACATGCTCCTGAAATACGCGAATAAACTTGCTCCCGTCCCTCCGGAAAAATTCAGCACGTTCCAACTCTCGCAATCGTTCCCGAAAGTGGTGGGGAAAGATTTTACAAGCGGCGGGAATATCTACGCGCTCCCGCTTTCGCTCGACACGCTTGCGCTCCTTTATAATCGTGAGATTTTCGATCAACACGCGGCCTTCCCTCCGACGACATGGGACGAGTTGATTGCGCTTGTTCCTAAACTTGCGGTGTACGGCCAGGGCAGGCAGATTCTCGTGCCGGCAACGAGCATCGGGGGAAGTAACAAAAATATTACCCGTGCCGTGGATATTCTCTACCTTTTAATGGCGCAGATGGACGCGGGGAAGGTTGCTACAACCGGAAAACCACCCACCCTTACCTCTCCCGACAGCATCCGGGCCATCACGTTTTATAAACAGTTTGCGGATGCTGGGAGCTCTGCCTACACGTGGAATGCCACGCTTCCCGGAGATACGGAACTTTTCACCCAAGGAAAACTTCCGATGATCTTCGCCTACGCGTCGGATGTTGCCCGCATCAAAACTGCCGCGCCCTTTTTGGATCTTCGTGTTGTAGCGGTGCCGCAGATAAAAAACACCGCGAAAAAAGTGGCGTTCCCGCATTATTTTGGGTTTGCGGTTTCCCGCCAGAGTTATTACCAAGACCTTGCGTGGGATTTTATTCTTGAGATGACCACACAGGCGGAAAATGCCCGCGCGTATGTTCAGACCACCGGACACCCCCCCGCATTGCTTTCGGTGATCGGAGAGTATCTGAACGATCCGACATTTTCGGTATTCGCAAACCAGACATTCATCGCGGATTCTTGGATTTCAGGGAATCCTTCCGCCTTTAACGCGCTCGTGTCGCGCATGATAGAATCAGTAACGGGTGGTATTCAGGCACCAAGCCAAGCGGCGCAAGAAACGCAGAATCAAATAACCGAAATCATCGAACGTCTTACACCGCCACCCGTTGCCCCGAAACCGTTTTAATCCGAACGTATGAAATATATTGTCCGTATTTCCTTTTTTGTAACTGCTTTCATCTTTTTTACTGTCGCGTTCCCCGCGCATGCGGCGCTTAACATCTCAAACCCCATCTGGGACGGAAGCTCGTTCGGCGGGTATGCCGTCACCTGCAATGCCGGCGACACTCCGTGCAGCGCCTGTGACGCAGTACATGTAATGGTGAACCTTACCAACTTCGGAACGCTCATTATATTTCCTTTGGTTTCCGTTATGATTCTTTACGGAGCTTTTTTAATGATCATTGCGGCGGGGGCTGAAGAAAAATTCCGGCAGGGAAAGCAGATCATCACAAGCGCGGTTGTGGGACTTGTAATTGTTCTTTTGTCTTGGGTAGTGGTAAATGAACTGCTTCAAATTATTACCGGCGGCGCAAACCTTCCGTGGAACACCATTGAATGCACATCCCCTCCCGATTTGGGCGGGCGTGACACTCGCTAGTTCCCTTGTGGGCAAATGAATAAAAAATGCTAACATGAACATGATGCCTACTTTTAAGTACTTCATGGAATGGGTGATCCCGAAAGCATTCGCCGCAGGACTCGTAGACCCCTTACAGGACGCCACCATCTGTTCGCTCCTGAAAACAATCACAACGGGACTCATTCAAGTGGGCGCTGCTATTGGGGGAATTATGTTGCTGGTGGGCGCATTTCAGTTCCTGTTCGCGGTGGGAGACCCCAAAAAGATAGAGGCGGGTAAAAAGACCATCTTGTATACTGTTGTCGGATATGCTATACTTGTAGGAAGCTCGGCTATTGTGTATATTATCGCGGATTTGCTAGGCACGGGAGTAACCCCTGCCTGCTAAAATACTCAAAAGGTCGACCGAGTTCGAATTCATAGTAAAAATACCTGAACAACATGAAAATGAACAAAATTTTTGCGTCTGTGGTACTCGCGACGGCGATAGTGGCTCCTTTGTTGGTAGCAGCGCAGATCACCACTCCTGGCGCTCCCGGAACCTTGCCGACAAGCTTTTCGGGACTCACGTCCTATCTCGTAAAAGTGTCTGGCTGGTTTAAGGTCCTGTTCTGGGGTCTCACCACCATCTTCCTTCTTTACGCGGCTTATCTGTACTTGACCGGAGCCGGAAACGAAGAGAAGGTCGGAAAAGCAAAACAAGTTTTGACCTATGGAATTATCGCGGGCATCGTTGCTCTCTTCGCACAGCTTGGTCTGTCGACAATTATCGTAGGAATCTTTGGTTAAGTAGCAGCATAAACAAAATCTGAAAAAGAAAAACACCCAAAAGAGAGGGTGTTTTTCTTGTGGTACAATTACGTTTATATGCCGCTCTGTTCCAAAAAAGAGGTTGTTTCTCTTCTTATTGTTTTTCTTATCAGTTTCGCGTTCCATCTCTTCAATATCCAAAAACCAAACCGGCCAGCATTCGACGAAGTGCATTTTGCAACCTATGCGGCCGAGTACGCCCGCCACGAAGCGCATTTCGATATCCATCCGCCGCTTGGAAAACTGCTCTACGCGGCGGTTCTTTCGCTCTACCCTTCTTCCGCCTACCAAGACGCGAATTTTATCGCAATCAACACACGAGGAGAATTAAAGTACTCCGCAATCGATCGGCCATTCGGAAATTATCCGTATGTGGCGCTCCGAATTCTCGCGTCGCTTTTTGGCGCACTTCTTCCGATTCTTGGATATGTGTTGCTCAAAAATCTGACTCAAAATCCATTTGCTCCACCTCTTGCGGCGTTTTTCCTTCTTTTTGAAAACGCGCTTTTAATGGAAACGCGCCTTATCTTGCTAAACGGAATGATGCTTGTGTTCGGAATCCTTGCGCTGATATTTTTTTTCGGTAAAAAACAGAGAGTCGTTTTCTCCGGAATCTGCTTGGGGTTGGCGCTTTCGGTAAAACTTTCGGCATTCGTATTCGCCATCGTCCTGTTTTTCGGTTTTATGCTCGAAATTCCTAAAAAACCTTTCCGTGCATACGACCGGGATCTGGGAACTGTCGGGGGGGTTGCTCTGCTTGTGTTGGGATTCTTTGTCGCTATCCATATTTTAATCGTCTCGCCCGCCGAACAGATCTCCGTGCTTAGAGATCTGAGAACTCAAATGACGCCCGGTCTGCCAGCGCCCTGGAATACGGAACCGCTCTTTTTTCAAAAAATAGCACTCTTTTTTAAGGCGTCGATCGAGCAATTCAATGGAATGGTCGCCGGATACGTTGTGGGAACCCCGACCCACGTCGCCATGAGTCCGTGGTATGCCTGGCCGTTTATGAGCGGGGGGTTTTCTTACTCGCTTTTTGTTCCTAAAACGGCCCCGCTTTTTCCATTGCGCGTATTATTCGGATCAAACGCCGGACAGATGGGAATTGTGGGAAATATTTTTGTCTGGCTTTCGGGAACTGTCGCAGTGCTCTGGAGCGTCTGGTTTTCTGTCCGCTCAAAATTCAATGCAAAGAAATTCGCAGGCCTTGCCGTTCTTCTTGCGGGGTGGGTAGCTGCCTTGCTGCCCTTCGTTTCAATTGTGCGTCGCACGTCTTTTCTGTATCACTATTTCCCAGCGCTCATTTTCAGCATCCTTCTTCTGGCACACTGGGTCGGCGTTCTGCTTACAAAGCTCTCTCCGCTAAAACAAAAAATTCTTCTCGCGGGCATTTTTCTTTTAACGCTTGGAGGATTTGTTCTTGCGGCCCCCTATACTTACGGGTTATAGTCGAACCGAGATGCCCCCGTGGCGGAACTGGCATACGCGCAGCGCTTAGGACGCTGTCCTTAACGGGTTAGAGGTTCGAATCCTCTCGGGGGCACCAAATTGGACTTCGTGATTTTTTGTGGGGGGAAGCAAAGGAATGCTCGCCGCGCCTGCTGGCGCGGCTCGCAAGGAATTGGGCGGTAAAATCATACGGCGGGACGAAATCCCAAGAAACAATTTTTTCGGAAATGAGGCGGTTCGTTCCAATTTTTTGCGCAAAATGAGCAATCTCTTGCGGAGATTGCTCCGAGGCGATTTTTCCCGCGTAAATCAAGGTATTTATGTAATCCCGCATTGGTTCGTTCCACCCGCTCATTCGCTTTCGCAGAAGCGTGTCCTGCTCGCCCTTCAAGGCGATTTTTTGTTGCACCAAACTTTCCTTTTTTCGTTTGTAAGTTTCCTCGTCAATGAGATTGTCTAAATATCCTTCAAGCAGTTTGTCTAACTTTTCTTGAAGGGCGAAAATCTTTTTTCTATTCGCTTCTGCGAAAGCGTCTGCTGATTGGGCTTGCGATTTTTCTTCGCACTCCAATTTTTCCAACATTTCTTTTGACCAATCAACGGGCAAAGCAATTGTTTGCGACTTTTCAATAATTTGTTTTTGCAATTCGCTCTCTTGGATATATTTTTCGGCGCAAGCCCCGTGTTTTCTCGTACAACGATAATATCGGTAAAGTCCGCCGTTTCCTTTGGCGAATTGCGCTGTGAACATTGAACCGCAAGAGCAATTGAAAAGTCCGACAAACGGAAAATCGTGTCGTTTCTTGCTCTTGCGGGGCTTGCGCCTGTTCGCCAAAACTTCCTGCACTTTCGCAA
>ERZ1292629.1057-Hain-H43-01um-R1-1057-length-28822-cov-10_pt1 | contig 28822 bp, 26 predicted proteins | sample MGYA00564399_ERZ1292629 | MGnify/ENA primary metagenome ERZ1292629 (study PRJEB36523, sample SAMEA6512636) | groundwater metagenome | collected 2019-01-08 | study: AquaDiva: Metagenomics assemblies of 32 groundwater samples
CAAATCAAACACTCCGTGGCAATGTACAATTTTTTTACCGGAATTTCTCAACTTTTTCAGTTCAACGACAAACTCTTCCAACGTCTTTATCTTGCGATTCAAGGCCATTACGGTATCTCCTCCTTCATTATTATTTTTTAAAGGTGCCGGAAAATTTTATGGGGAAACCATACAACAAAAAGAAAACGGGCGTCAAGCGCTCGCTGTTTCTAAATATAAATTTCAGCAAAAAATTACTTTATAAATAAAATAAATATGGCTGCGCCTAAAAAGTTTAAGAAAATATCCAATATCGTATCTTTCCATCCCGGAGCGGTATTTTTCCGAAACCGCGCGATTGAATATTCCGCAAATTCCCACAAGAAAGTCACTGCCACCAGTTCGACAAAAATTAAAATTGCCGAATCGGTAAAATTGGATAAAAACATCGCCACAAAAAAACCGCCCAAAAAATGCTCCAGTTCAAAAAACCAATAATGCCTGAATCCAAATCCGAATTTCATCCCAAAGAAAAAATTTAGAATAAAAAGCCCGGCTAAAGTAATAATAGAAAATATAAGCATTTTTTAATTATACATCAAACTCTTCCAATCCAAAATATATTACTACGCACAAGATACCTCGAGAAATTTTATGCGTAATACAACAATTAAATTTTTGGTAAGATTAAATTTTTAATCTAAAAATTTTGCGCAAATCTCCTTCTCTTTTATCTAAGGACTCTATCAAACAATAATTCACATAACGACTAACCAATAAAAATTCACAAATAAAATCAACCTCGTTGCGACAGTTATAGGGGTAAATAAAAACGCTTTCTTGTATTGGATAAAAACCAACATCTTTTAGTTTTTTGGAAAAAGATTGTCTTTCTTTTTTCTTTTTATCAGGGATATCAAAAATTACCATTCGCCATTTTTTATCCCAAGTCTCAGATTTCGGCAATTCCAAATTATCATAATCAAAACTTTTTATTAATTTCTTGCCATTTTCGGTGATCTTTATATAGAGCTTATTATTTTTTTCAACCAATTCTATTAACCTTTTTTTGTTCAAACGATCTATTGCTTCGTATAAGCGAATTTTATTTATTTTGTCCCAATTTTTTCGCCATTTTATCAGGGGTTTCAGCATTTGAGCCGCGTTGGGCAGAAATAAAGATGATAAAACAATCGGGCCGACAACGGCTATAAATAGAATTTCTTTGGTTAATGATTTCCCGCGCAACATATAACAGATTTTATCACCATAATCATATTACGCACAAGATACCTCGAGAAATTTTATGCGTAATATAATATAAATTTGTCCAAAATTAAAACGGGCGTCAAGCGCCCGTTAAATAAAGTTTATGTGCATGGGTAATTTCCCTTGCATATCTCTTAACACTGCTTTTCCGTTTTTTAAATCCCACAGAAATTCATTGGCCTTGTGTTGAAGGCACAACGATCCGCACATTGTTTTGGCGTTAAATTTTTCCGAACCGATTAACTTAATCACTTCCCAATATCTTTCGCTCTGCCATATTTTCTTAAAAGAATCCTTGGCAATATTTCCTATGTGATATTTTTTATACTTTCCGTTGAACAGCATGCCGCAAGGAGCAACCAAGCCGGAACCGGAAAATTGCATGATGAAAGCCGGTCCGTAGCACCGGGAATATTTTCTTTCTCCCTTGCTCAGAATTTTAGACCATTTGGCCTTGACAAGGTAATTATCATCTGAATAGGATTCCGCTTTTTTTAACAATCCGGTCAAACCAAAATATTTTGAATAATCAATCCCAAGGGTATGGTTCTCGTCATCGCTACAATGTTTGATCACAAAATAATCTACGCCTAATTCTTTACCGAGTTCCGCCAAAAGAATTATTTGGTTCTTAAAACTGGGCAAAAGAACCATTTGCAAGCCAAGAGTGACATTAAGATTATTTTTCTTTTTAATTTCTACGCATTTTCTGACATTGTCGCGGACCACCAAAAAACATTCTTCTTTGCACCCCATTATTTGCGCGTAACGAGAAGGCTCCGCGGCGGAAATATTGAAGCGGAGATAAGTAAGGCAAGCAAGAATCTCCTCTAAATTCTCATCTTTCAGCAGGTAGCCGTTAGTCGCCAGCGCTATGTCAAGACCGTTTTTTTTACCGCGCGAAATGGCGTCATACAGATGGGGAGAACATGTGTTTTCTCCGTCGCTGACAAAACTGATTGCCTTAACGCCAATTTCGGCCGCATCATCAAGGAAACGGAAAATGACATCTTTGGTCATTTTCTTTTCATCATTCGCCTGCAGCTGGCCATAACAATAGACACATCGATAAGTGCATCTTCTCGTTAAGGCGCAATCGATGGTAATCGGCGCTATTCTCTCGCCCCCAAGCCACGCTTCGACTCTTTCTCTGTGCCATAGCAGTTTATGGCCGTCTAAAATCATTCTGTCCATAGAAATCAACCTCTTTCTTTCTTTAATTTGTTTTTCAGGTAAAAATCTAAAATACAATGGATAAGTATCTGATGAGCCAATTCCACAAATCCATAATGGTTTGAAGGAACGTAAAAATTAAAATGACCGACTTTGCGCAAGGGATTGTCATGACTGAAACCGGAGAATGTGAAAACAATCATTCCCTTCATGCTCGCTACTTCAGCGGCTCTAATAATATTCAGAGACCGACCAGAGCTTGATATTGCAAAAAGTATATCGCCTTTGTCAGCAAAAATTTCAACGGGCTTACTAAAAACGTTTTCGTAACCGTAATCATTCGCCATGCAGGTAATTAGCGCCGGATTCATTAAATCCATCGTCCGCAAACCGCCGGCATTGGCATAATCCGCGAGCGCGTGCATCGCAATCGCCGCTGAACCACCATTACCGATAATCATAAGTTTTTTCCCACCAGTTAAAATTTCCTGCTCGAGACGGTGTATGACCAGATTAATGCCATTATTTAATGAGATGTTCTCTTTGTAATCAGGCGTATAAAAACCAAAACTTGCTTTTGTATTCGCTAGAATTTCACTAAGATCGAAAAAATAATTTTTGACAGTAAGCATCAGTTTCCTCCTTTTTCTAAACCCAAAAATTCAAACCAACCTTTGGTTGCTTCCCCGATTGAATCGGGCGTCCATACGGGCGCGTTTTTCCAGTAATCAATATTATCCAGCATAATTTTCACGCCTTCTTCAAACGAAACCTTCGGCGTCCAGCCGAGCGCGTTTTTAATCTTCAATATATCGGCGCAAGTTTTGTCCGGTTCGCCCGGCCTTTTGGGGATGTGAAGAATATCGCCTCCCAAAAGTTCAACCAATCGCAGAATCGTTTGCGGTTTTCCGGAACCGACATTAAATACTTCTCCGGATATTTTGGAATTCGCCGCCCTTATAAAAGCGTCGCAAACATCGGTGACGAAAGTGAAATCCCTTGATTGCTTCCCGTCGCCGACAACCGTGAATGGTTTGCCGTTTATTTTCTGCGCCAAAAATGTCCCGAATACCGCGCCATAAGTCCCGGTTGTCCGCGACCGCGGTCCATAGACATTAAACAGACGCAAAGAAATCACGGGCAATTTGTAAATTTGGCCATAATGACTTACCCATCTTTCCCCCTGATATTTTGTTTCGGCGTAGGGATATTGCGGTTTGATCGGAATTTCTTCGGAAGTCGGAATTTCAAAAAATTCAGGAATTCCGTAAATAGACGATGAAGAAGTATAGACAAATTTTTGGAGTTTTCCATATTCGCGGGCCGCTTCAAGCATATTGAGCGTCCCCATGACATTGGTCGCGAAATATTCCGTAGGATTTTGTATTGACGGAACGATATCAGCCAATCCGGCTAAATGAAAAACTGTATCAATTTTACAATTTTTAATCAAGTTGGCGACCATTGCGCGGGCGCCGGCTTTTCTGATGTCGCAGCTTAAATAATCAAAGTTATTTATAGTCTCCCTCTTTATCAGATGTTTAATATTGCGTTCCGAGACGCCGATATTGTCCAAAACTAATACTTTATGACCTAAATTTAAAAGAGTTTCCGCCAAATGACTGCCGATAAATCCCTTTCCTCCCGTAACCAAAGCTTGCATATCTTTCCTCCTTGTATTATATTTTCAAAGATCTGAATGGACTTGTAATAACAAATAAAACCGCTAATGTCAAGGAAAACGGACAGCATCTTTACAAAGAAAGGAATTGATTTATGATTAAAAACATGAATAATTCTGTATCAATAATCATCCCCGCTTTAAATGAAGCCGGTAATATTGAAAAAACAATTCAAAATGTTTTATTGGCTTTGGAAAATCAAGAACTTTCCGATTATGAAATAATTATTATAAATGACGGCTCAACGGATGAAACGGAAAAAATTGCCGCCGAACTGTCAAGTAACAACGGACACATTAAAGTAATGTCCAACCCCAGGCCAAAAGGATTGGGATATAATATCCGGACGGGCATCCGCGCCGCCGTTAAAGATTATGTCGGCTGGTTTCCGGGAGATAATCAGATAATTTTGGAAAGTATACAAAAAATTTTTGAACAGATCGGCAAAACCGATGCTATCATTCCTTATGTCACCAATCCTAAACAGCGCACCTTTTTCCGCTTGATGCTGTCGCGAAGTTACACTATGGCATTTAACACTCTTTTCGGCTTGCATCTGAAATATTTTAACGGTCCGTGTTTTTTCAGGCGAGATGCATTGAAAGGTATCGTAATGACCACCGACAGCCCCGCCTATATGGCGGAAATATTGGTGCAGCTGGTCAAGAAAAAAACTCCCTATGTGGAAGTGCCCTTTTGTAACCAAGAGAGGGTATACGGAAAATCAAGCGTTATCAAATGGAAAAATATTTTTCTCATCGGAAAAACCATAATTAATTTAGCCAGAATAATTTAAAAGCCCCCGCCTAGGCGGGGGCATATTTTTATTTCTTTAACGCCCAATTCAGCGGGCTATCGGGCATTATTTTGGCAAAGAAAAGCTTTTTTGCCAGATTCGTATTTCTTAAAAATGTTCCATCCTTCAAACTTTTACGGCCCTTCCACCAAAGATATTTCGGGTTCAGATAAAACTCCCGATAGAATTTCCAATAAAATTTTTCCAGAACCTCCGGTGTTAAGCCGTTCGGATGCTTGAATAATCTCGCCGCTCTGTGGATATTGTAATCGTCCCATTTTTTACTTTTTATCAGCCCCTGCTTTTCATAATCGGCGTAAAGGCGGGTATCCGGAAACGGGATACAAACGGTAACTTTGGCAAAATCCGGCATCAGTTTTTTGGCAAAATCAATGGTTTTCTGCATCGACCTTTCGGTGTCGCCCGGGGTGCCGAACATAAAAAATCCGACTGTTTCGATATTTAATTCTTTAATCATTTTCATGCATTCAATGCTTTTTTCAACATCAAGATTTTTCTGAATTGAATCCAGCGATTCCTGGTCGCCCGATTCATAACCGCCTCCAACTTGATAACATCCCGATCTGGCGGCAAGTTCCAAAAATTCCCTGTCAACCCTATCGGCCCTAACACCATTGGCCATATTCCAGGAAATGGTTATATTATTTTCCAGCATTTTTTGCGCAATAATCTTCCCTCTTTTTATATTTATCAGGAACTGATCATCAATAAGACGAAATTCTTTTACCCCGCATTTTATAAGATATTTGTAAAGCTCAATGACATAATCCGGGCTCATTGCTCTGTATGTGTCTTCAGAACTGCAAAAATTGCAGGTAAAGGGACAGCCGCGGCTGGTTTCAACCTGCTGCATCGGATAACCGTGGGCAATAATGTCCGGATTTTTATAACGATAAATATCGTAAAGTTCCATGTCGGGAAACGGCAAATCGTCTAAGCTGTTATTTTTTGAACTTCCTATGTACGGACGCGGTCCCCAATATATGGTACTTCTTATATCGGGTTCTTCCGAAAAAACCGCGTCTTTGGCGATATCATAACAGGACTCGCCTTTTACTCGGCGGCTGATAATTTCCTCTGCGGAAATTTTTTGCCTTCTTCCATTGTCAACGCGATAAATTACTCCTAATATTTCTTCAAATGGCTTTCCCTGGCAAATTTCGCCGAAAGTGACTTCGCCCTCACCTTTCACGATAACGTCGCACATTGTTTCCGTTAAACTTTCTTCATACAGTGCGGAAGCGTGGACATTGCCATGAATAATAACGAGTTCCGGCCCAAGAAGATCTTTGGCTATCAGACCTATCAGCTTGGCTTCATAAAACAACGGCGTTGTGAAAGACAGTCCCAAATATTTTGGCTTTTCTTTTAACAAAAAATGCCCCAGAAGCGGCCACGGATTGGACGTGATCCCCATATCAAGAACGCTCGTTTTAAATCCCATTTTAACTTTTTCTTTGAGCCAAGCTGAAAGATACTGATAAGACAAATAAGGATAAATCTGCGTCGCGGCATTAATGGCTGTTCCGGTATAGGCCGAAAAAGCCGACGGCGGAGTTACAAAACAAACTTTCTTCTCATCAAGTATCGGATGCATTTTTCACCTCCATTTATTTAATTGGGAACGAACATTGAAGGCAACTATATGACTTTTGACTTAATTTGTCAAAATGATTAAAATTCGAAAATGATTGATTTCATGAAAAAATATCTGCCGATTTTGATAATCATTTTGATTTTGGGTTCATATTTGGGTATTAAAGCAACGGATGAAAATGGGTGGGACGGTTGGGGCTTCGGTTCGGCTCAAATTTTAATGTCTAGCCAATACTGGGCAAAAGATGGGCTTGCCAAAAATTATTTTTTATTTATACCGCAACCTTACAGTAAACTTATTCATTATTTGGACGAACCGGAATTCAGGAATCGCCCGATTGACACAATGGATGGTTCTTTAACTCGCGGCCCTATTCATTACACACATTATCCCCCATTTTTCCTTACTCCCTATGCAATTCTTACTAAAATCGGAATTACAGAAAGATTTCTATTTAGATTTTTCTCTATTTTCCTTTCTCTTTTGGCTTTAGGATTTTTTTATTGGTTTATCAAATCGGTTTCAAACAAGGCAATTGCTACCGTTGCGACTCTTTATTATGGTTTTTCAGTTACTTTTTTAAATTATGCTGATTCCGCTTTCCAGTCATGGACTATTTTATTTATTTTTTTAATTCTTTATTTAAGCGTTCAAGCTTGGCAAAATTTTAATATTCCTGAAAAATACAAAAAGTATAATCTATACATCTGGTTCGCCTATTTGATATTGTCTCTTTCTTCCTACGACGCTACTTTTTATATATTTGCCTATCTTATTTTATTTGATATTTTTGTTTTAAAAAAATTCCTTTGGAAAAAGTGGCTGATTTTCGCTTCGGCGCCAATTTTAGGATTCATGTTGCAAATTATCCAAAATACATGGTATTTGGGCTGGCATAATATGATAAGCGATTTTTGTTATATTTATACTGAGAGAACATTCAGGGGCGTTAAAAATTTTATCGTTGGTTTAACGGGACCTTTTGTTACGATGACAAGCGTAAAAACTTTTTATTTTTTCAAAAAAACAATCACCACATTGGGAAGTGCTGTTTTAATTATCGGAATTTTATGGAAATTGAGAACAAAATTAAATTTAAATCATTATTTTTTCAAAATCATTATCATTTTGGCGGTTGCCGCCATTATCCAGCCATTTTTTGTCAATGCTACCGGGAGTTGGCCTTATCAGGGCGTTTTAACCGCCGCGTTTTGGGGATTGCTCATCGGGACTTCAACTATGGTTGTTTTGGAAATTTTTCAGCAAAAGAAATCACTGGGACAAAAAGAAAGATTTTTATTCGGGTTCCTGATTTTAATCACCACAGCATTGTGGGCATATCAGTTTTCTAATACTTGGAGTTATGTGAAAGAATGGCCAAATAATGTTCCGCCAAAAGAAGTAATTGAATTCAGCAAGGCAATCCAAACTTTTTTTCCGAACCAAGAAAAAATGGCTTTTAGAATTTTTCCTAAAAATCGGATCTGGCGATCGCAGTTTCCGACATTTAACTTTGAATATTATCTTAGAATGATAAAAATTGATTTTGCGAATAGCCATGACTTGCTGGTGGATTTTTGGTGGTTTAGAAATCGTTCCGAGTATCCATTTTATTCTTTCTTAATTGCCGAAAATAAATCTGACGTTGAAAAAATACGGCAAGAACTATTGACAAAAAATATAAAAAACGTCTCTCCTATCATGGACATTCAAGGCCTATATGTTTTTACCGTCGGTCCCAAATGATATTTTTTTTAAATATTAAGTACTGGCAAAATGGACCAAAATAAAATTCTTCAAGCCAACCGAAATTTATCAAAGGAGATTTCCCGCTCTTATAACGCCGAGCATCTATTTTGTAATCAAATTTGGAACTCGTATTGGATTGATATTAAATTTATTAGCGGCATCTTAAAAACCAAAAAAGAGCCCATTATCTTGGATGTCGGTTGCGGAACCGGTCTGTTAAGTAAAGCGTTTTTAGAATTGGGATATACTCTTTACGCTCTTGATCTTTCCCAAGACATGTTGGACCTATATAAAAATCCGGGCAAAGGCGAATTGATAAAAATTTGCGCGGAGATAGAAAAGTTCTTTAAAGAAAATACTCAAAAATACGACCTTATTATGTTTGCCGCCTCTCTCCATCATATCTATGAATATAAAAAGGTGGTCCGCATGGCTTTAGAAGCGCTTGAAGAAAATGGCCTCATTTTTATCTTTAATGAACCATTAAAAAAACGCTCTTTATTAGAACTCTTCGATGCTTTCATCAATAAGCTTATTCATTCGCCAAAAAAAGTTATCCCTACGGTCTATAATCATCTTTTCAAAAAAAACTCAGATGCGGTTTTGGCCGATTACTATCTTAATCATGAAAGATTAGATATGGAATGGATTATAAAGAAAATGCCGAAAATAATTCAAATTCATCATTATCCTTTGGTGACTTATAGTATTATGTATCAACTTTTGGAAAAATTGGAAATCAAAAATTGGTTTAGTCTTATTGCTCAAAAATAAAATCTGAAAATTAGTAACGAAAAATTAAGCGCTTGAGCGCCGCTTTATTTTGTTCCCACAACCCGGGATACTTGAATATCACTTCATGCCCCCCTTTCGGAACAAATACGGACTTGAACAGATAGTTGGCTGTGTAAATGTCTGTTTTTTGGCCGTCTATGTACGCTTCCCAGGTCGGCAAATTAGCATCACTATATATTAACCATCCATCATCACCGGAAGTTTTGATTTTTACTGATTCTGATTTAAATTCTATTATATCAAAATCCGACGCTTCTTGAAGTCCGACATCGAGATCCCCAGATGTCGGACTTCGGTCGGATTTTGTCGCCTCAATCAACGTCATCTCATGAAAATCCTTCACTTTCAATAACTCCTCAAAAGAGTTTTCCGAATTAATATACTTTACGTTTTTGGCAAAATAGATTCTAGGCATAACTTCGGGATTTTCGTAGACATAGACCGGGATATTCTTTTCCGTGGCTGTGGTTTCATAAATAAGTTTTAGGTTGAGTAATTTAAATGAAGAAAAGACGTATTTGATATTAAGCGTGGACATGAGGTTTAGGTTTTGAGGAGAGGAAAAGCGGGAGATTTTGTCGGTTAAAGACAACTTCGTAGAGCGAAGCCAAGGTTCGCCTGAAATTGCCGTTGGCCTTTCAAAACCGATTTCATCAAAAACATTGGCGACACGAGCCGACATAAATGGTTCCAGTCCGCCAAAAGTATCCATATCAAAATAAACACCTATATTTGATTCTAAGGTTTTCAATTTATAGTCAGACCAATCCTTAACATTGAAAACTCCGAATTCTTGATAGGATTCCGGCGGATAAAATCTGAAAAATCTATATTGTTCGCTTTCAGAATAATTGGATTTTATAAATTCAACAGTATTCGGATAATCAATTATTTTATTCTGTGGAATAAACTCGTAATATCCCTGCCAAATCAAAACAAGATTGAAAAATGTAAAAATAAGCGCTAATTTTTTGAAAAGAGTAAAATTAATTTCATCTTTTTGATAAAGAATAAAAATTAATATTGCGACTAAAATGCCGAAAAATGAAATAAAAAAATGATAATCTGTAAAACTAAAAGCGTTAATAAATTTAGTAAATTCAGAAATTATAACATTGTGATAATGTTCCAATGGCAATAATTTCCCGGCATACATTCTTGTATCGAAAAAACTAAAAATAGTTTTTAAAATGCTATTTCTAAACAGGCCAATCAAAAACACTGCCAATACCAACACAATGTTGGTCCATCCAAAAATTTTCAGCGCGTTAACAAATTTTTTAAAATATTTTGATTCCTTAATCTGCTCCATATTATCCACTGCGAAACCGGCAAGAAGCGCCAAAGCAAACGAGCTTATATATGCCCAATGAAAAACTCCTCGGAAACGGTCAAAGCCGGGTAAAAAATGAAGCAACCAAAAAATCCCCGTCCATTTAATTCTAACCACCAAGGCGAAGGTGGCAACACCGGCCCAAAAAGCAATAAGTTTATTCTTCCCAACCAGAAAGAGTGCCGCCGTTGCCAAAAAGAAAACAAATGCGCCGATATAGTAATTGGGAACGAGGCCTAAACTCGCTAAACCGGTAAATTGCGGCAACTGGATATAGGGGTAGAAAAATCGCAAAGGGTCAGCGATTCTCATAAAGTCATAAGTCAAATCGGCAAAGCTTAAAGCGCCGCTTCGAGTTGTTAACTTCAGATAATTAAAAACCGGCAAAAGCCAAAAACTTGCCAGAATTGTTCCAGCAATGCCAATGCTAAAATATCCCCAAATCGGTTTTAGATTTTTTGATTGCCAAAATAAAAATAAAGCCCAAAAAAATCCTATTACGAAAGTATAAAAAACAATTTGTGTTTCTCCGGCTGCTAATCCATAAGCAGAAATCAAGCCCCCCCAAATAAACCATAATTTTTTATTTTTTGATATTTTCAATAATGCCAGAAAAAACAGAGGGATAAATGGATAAACATTGCTAAAAACCAGAGTCGGACCCCAGTATAAATTATTTTGAGATAAAATGTAGGCCAAACCAACAATAATTGAAGCAACCTTTGAAAGCGATAAATTTCTACCAAACCAATACATTGTAAGCCCTCCAATCAGGAAATTAAGAAAGGTTAGCCAATTGTAAACTGCGAAACCACTAAAGAATTTATATAAAATAAAAACTAAAGGAGTAAAAAGGCCGGTTTGAGTTAAATAAACCGGAAAACCCCCGAGATAATCCGGCCACCAAAGTTGTATCAAATTTTGTTTCAAATTATCGCCAAAATCTGTTAAAAATTTATATTGAGCCAGATCAAGACCGAAAAAATCATCAATAACTTTATCGCCAAATAAAATTGGCCCAAAAATTACAAGCAAGCAAATTAAAAATAAAAAAATAACTTTCATATTTATTTTATCTTTCGGGCCAATACAAACATTTCATTGGTTGGCACTTTTATTGGATATTTCAAAAAAGGGAATTTTCCTAAAAATTCCTCAATTCTTTTACTAGATTTAAAAATCAATCTAAAAGCTCTGTCCAAGGCCTCATTTAAATTATAAAAGCACCAATAAGGAAGAGATTTCATTACTTTAAAATTTTCCGTTTTTAATAATAAAGATAAATTTTTTGCAGAAAAATAAAAAGTATGTTCTGGTGGCTTCAAATCAAAAAGTCTAACCAAACCTTTAATATTTATAGTAGTAATAGCAAGATAGCCACTAGGTTTCAATATTTTACTTATCTTATGGATGGTGGCTACAGGGTCGGCTAGATGTTCTATTACGCCTATCATTGTAATAATGTCAAAACTGTTTTCGGGAAAACCAGCGCGTATTATAGAATCGCAAGAAACATTCAAATTCAACTTGTCAGCCGCATATTTGACTGCTTCATCACTGAACTCAATGCCATATGTTTTCCAACTCAATTTTCTGGCTTCATCCAACAAAAAACCGTGAGCGCATCCAATATCAAGTATTTTAGGTTGATAATTAAACTTAGGAAATTCTGACAATATATATTGAGCATTTTTACGCAGGATTTCTTCATCTTCAATATAATTATTGTAACCAAAAGTACTATTTTGACTTTTAAAATATGACTTTGAATAAAACTCTCTTAAAATATTTTCACTTACATCGGGAGTCCATAACAAATCACAACCGGAACATTTCCATATGGTAAATCCATTTTTATGATCAAATTCGCTTGGATTTTTTTTGCGACAAATAGGACAAAATTCTGTTTTTTTCATAAATATCTATTTTTCAAAAATACTTTCGAACGCATATTTAAACTGCACCCACAACCCGGGATACTTGAATATCACTTCATGCCCCCCTTTCGGAACAAATACGGACTTGAACAGATAGTTGGCTGTGTAAATGTCTGTTTTTTGGCCGTCTATGTACGCTTCCCAGGTCGGCAAATTAGCATCACTATATATTAACCATCCATCATCACCGGAAGTTTTGATTTTTACTGATTCTGATTTAAATTCTATTATATCAAAATCCGACGCTTCTTGAAGTCCGACATCGAGATCCCCAGATGTCGGACTTCGGTCGGATTTTGTCGCCTCAATCAACGTCATCTCATGAAAATCCTTCACTTTCAATAACTCCTCAAAAGAGTTTTCCGAATTAATATACTTTACGTTTTTGGCAAAATAGATTCTAGGCATAACTTCGGGATTTTCGTAGACATAGACCGGGATATTCTTTTCCGTGGCTGTGGTTTCATAAATAAGTTTTAGGTTGAGTAATTTAAATGAAGAAAAGACGTATTTGATATTAAGCGTGGACATGAGGTTTAGGTTTTGAGGAGAGGAAAAGCGGGAGATTTTGTCGTTAAGAGAAATATCATTGAATTTAATCCAAACTGGACCATACATAGATGAAACTTCATAACCGATTTCATCAAGAACTTCGGAAATTCTCTGTGACCTAAACGGCTCTCCTCCGCCGAGCCCATCAATCCAATAGGGATTAATTTGTAATCCCAAAGTTTTTATATCGTAATCCAAAGGATTTTTTAAATCATAAAGTCCAAATTGCTTATACATTTCCGGCGGATAAAATCTGAAAACTCTAAAATTATCCGACTCTTTTTGCTTTTTAATGAATTGAACTGTATTCGGCGGATTGGTTATTAAATTTTTGGAAGTAAAATTATAATATCCCTGCCAGATAAAGACCAAATTTAGAATTGCAATCGCTACCGCCAATATTCTAAATTTTTCAAAACTTATATAATCCCGCCGATACAAAACAAAAATCGAAATGCCTATTAAAACGAACACAAAAGAAATTAAAAAATGGTAATTAGAGAAAGAAAAAGTTTGAACGCTTTTATCAAAAACCTGCGTTATAATTTGATGATAATAATCAATCGGATTTTTTTTGGCGATTGAATATAAATATTTATCAAAATATTCAAAAATGGTATTTAAAATATTTATACGAAAAAATTTTATTGCCGTATTAATTATCAGAACAACCGCGATATTTAAAATCGCGAAAATTCCTAAAATTTTTATAAACTTCTTGAACCACCCCGTTTCTTTAACATCTTTTAAATAATCCAAACCGTAGGCAGAAAGCACCGACAAGGAAAAAAATGCCAAACTGTACCAATGGAAAGGCGCCCTGAATTTATTGAATAAAGGCAAGTACTGAAGCCATTGGAACACCGGAAAAAACCAAAGTCGCATTGAAAACGCAAATATAAATAACAAAAGCCAAAAGGCAATTGTTTTGTTTTTCCGCCAAAAAAATGCGGCAATAATGGCCAAGAATAAAGGCAAAATACCAACGTAAAGATTAGCTACGCCACTTAAAAGTGAAAAACCGCTAAATCCCGGCAATTCTACAAACGGATAAAAAAATCTTAACGTATCGCCAATTTTTAAATAGTCGAAAAAAACGGGCGAACTTACGGCCTGATTTCTTAAAGTAAGCGGCAGATAATACAAAACCGGCAAAAGCCAAACACTCGCTAAAATTATTCCGATCAAAGAAATAAAAATATAACCGCGGAGCGTCTTCCCAAAAAATTTTGGCCAATCTAAAAACAAAGCCCAAGCTAAACCAGCAATAAATGTGTAAAAAACCAAGGTTGTAAAACCTGCTATTAAACCATAGGCAGAAATCAAACTGCCCCAAATAAGATATTTTTTATTTCCTCTTGATAATTCCAGAATCGCACCAAAAAACAACGGAATAAAGAAATAAAGATTACTAAAAACCAGCATAGATCCATATTGGATATTGCTAAAAGAGAGCGCCCAAGCAAATCCTCCTAAAATAGCGGCTAATTTTGACAATTTTAAATTTCTTATAAACCAATACATCGCCAAACCTGCAAGTAAGAAATTTAAAAAGGTCAGCCAATTATAAGCTAAAATATAATCAAAAAATCTAAAAAGTAAAATGCCTATTGGATTAAAAAATCCTACTTGGGTCAGATAAACCGGAAAACCCCCCATGTAACTTGATAACCAAAGATGCATATGTCCCTCTCTTAAGCTATTACCAAAATCCTTGAAAAAATTATAGCCCGTTTGGCCAACGGCATAATTTGTTACATAGTAGTCATTAAATATTTTCTGCCCACCAAGAATTGGCCAAAAAATTAATGCTAAACCGAAAAAAAATACAAAAAATATAATAAATTTTTTGCTTACTCGATAATAATCCATATTTGCTATAATACTACATTTTGGGGCATAATAAAAATTAATAATGTTTATAGAAAAAATATCCGAAAAGATTAGGACAACGTCAACTTTTTTTAAGACCGATATCGCCTATATATTGAAAGGCGGGTCTTTTTTGACTCTCGGAAATTTTATTTCCATCGCGGTCAATTTTGCTCTGGCTTTTTTCTTTGCGCGCTTATTGCCAAAAGAAATTTACGGCACTTATAGTTATATTTTGGCATGGATTTCGGTCCTTGGAGTTTTCGCCTTGCCGGGAATGGACACGGCCGTTATCCAATCTGTCAGTCGTGGATTTGAAAATTCACTAAGTTTGGGATTAAAGAAAAAATTAAAATACGGGATTTTAGGAACTTTAGCCGCTCTGATTATCGGGGGTTACTATTTTTACAACGGAAATCCAATGTTGGCAATGGCTTTTTTTGCCGGAGCGGTATTTATCCCTCTGCTCAATAGTTTTCAGATTTACAATGCTTATCTTATAGGTAAAAAAGAATTTAAAACTTCAGCTTATTACGCGGTAGCCAGCCAAATATTTATTGCTGTAGTTTTAATAGCGGTAATTTTCCTGACTAAAAATATTCTTCACTTAATAGTCGCGTATCTGTTCGCTAATCTTATCCCTAATGCTTTCTTTTTCATTAAAACTAAAATGAAAATAAACCCCGCTAATAGTGGGAAAGATGAGGGAATCATGGCTTATGCGAAACATTTAAGTATTATTAACGTTGTTTCAGTTGTCGCTTCTTATCTTGACCGATTTTTAGCTTTTCATTTTTTGGGGCCTGCGAATCTTGCCAATTATACATTCGCCACAGCCCCACCGGAACAAATTAAAGGACTTCTCAAAGGTCTTCCTGATTTAGCATTGCCGAAATTTTCAGAAAGAAGTGAAAAAGAATTGAAAAAAACAATGTTACGAAAAATTATTATTCTAACGATTTTCACTCTAGTGATTGTTGTAGCTTATATAATTTTAGCGCCACTTTTTTACAGTATATTTTTCCCTCGCTATATAGATTCTGTTTTCCTGTCTCAGATTTTTGTCATTTCAATTTTAAGTACGCCCGCAACTTTTATAATTCCGGCTTTAACGGCTCATAAAAAAATAAAAAAATTATATTGGTTCAATATTGTCTCTCCTATTTTTCAGATCTCGGTGATGACAATTCTAACCCCTCTTTACGGTCTCATCGGCTTAATTCTGGCTCGCGTTATCGCCAGAACTTTCACTGCTTTTTTTTCATTAGTAATTTATTATAAATCGTAAGTGTCTCTTGGATTTGCTTTTCCAAACTGAAAAATTTTTCTATTCTTTTTCTGCCATTAGAGCCAAATAATTTCATCCTGTCGGGATTTTCTAGTAAGTCAATAATTTTTTCAATCAATTTTTTTTCGTCATACGGATTAACAATATGGCCCGTTTCATTATCAACTACAACTTCCGGCGTTCCGCCAAAACACGTTCCTACAACGGGCCGGCTTGCTGCCATTGCCTCAAGATTAACCGTTGGAAACGGGTCTAAATAAAGCGACGGAACAACGACTATTTTAGCTTTGGTAAAAATTTTTTTAACTTCACTTCTGTCGTATTGCCACGGAAGTGTTTTTATATTTTTATTGTCCCCTGCTTTAAAATTTTCATCGCCAACAATTATAAGATTGGCATCCGGTATTTTACTATTAATAGCCCCCATAATTCTAATTAAAACATTTGCCCCTTTTGCTTCATCTACCCTGCCGATAAAAAGAATATTATTCCCTTGAAATTCATCCATCGGCCATTCATTAAAATTAATTCCATTATGGATAACTTTTATATTGCCGATTCCATTAATTTCAAGCGCTTTTTTTAAAGCATTGCTGACTGCAAAAAGTTTATCGGCATTTTTCAGCGCCCTTTTAATAAAAAATCTCTGAAGAGGATTATAACCAAGCCCATCCTTTTTTAAATTATCAAACCAAGTGATTTTATAATCATTTTTAGGAAACAATTTTCCATTAAAAACTATTTGCGCGTCATGAAAGGTGAGAAAAACAGTTTTAGAAAGTTTTTTCGCCAATCCGATAACGCCATATGAAAACCTGTGATGCAAAGTGTGGATATGAACCACATCCGGACGATACTCCCTTATAATCTTTTCTGATTCATTTAAAATTCTCCGATTTTTAAGATTTTTGAAGTTTCGCAAACGTCCGAAAGGATATGTTAAAATTCTTTTTATTTTAACGCCCTCAATTTCTATATCACCAACTTTTTCCGGATTATAAATTGCCGTTAATACCAATAAATCATGATTGAGCTTTATCATCCCCTTTGCCAGCCCGAAGGCAATATTGGCGGCACCACCACTGTTTTCCGGCAAAAATTCGTCTAAAATAAACAGAATTCTCATTTTTGGGTGATGATTAACCAACCCATGGTATGTTTGCGGCCGGCGTGGCTTTTATCAAAACCATCAAGTAAAATCGCTGACATACCATATAGCCAGATGAATGGCTGGAATAGCCATCGCAATAAATGTATTTTATTTAGCCGGAATAAATCAATAGTGTAGCGAATTTGCATTTGCGCGTTAGTAGACCAAAAACCGCCGCGTTTTTCAATTAAAATTATCTTAAATCCCGCCTTTTTGAACAATTCTTCAAGCCCAAACGTGGTAAATCTGAAATAATCATGCGGCTCTTCGTGTAATTCACTGGATTGAGGCGCGGTTAAAAGACAGTGTCCGCCAATTTTTAAAACTCTATAAAATTCTTCTGCGGCCTTTTGAGGATTTCTGATATGTTCCAAAACTTGAGTGGAAACAACAGAATCGATACTATTATCGCCAAGTGGGATATCTTCAACGGAACCTACGATATCGGGATTGGTTGAAGAGTTGATATCGAGAGTTAAATATTTTTCAAATTTAAAAAATGATCTGTAGCGATTACCGTCTCCCCCGCCCGCGTCTAAAACGACGCCTTTGATATAATGGGCGTATTTTTTTATTTGGTTTTTGAGCAGATAACGATCCGGTTGAAAAATCATTTTTTTCTGGCCACTATAAATGCGCTGGCATAAATAATTTTTGAAAGAAAAATTTTATCACAAATTTTAGCAATTTTTTCAATAGTCGCCATAAAACGTCCGGATTTGCGCTTATAGGGATTAAACCAAGAAAAATGAATCATCTCGGAAAGTATCATAAAAAATCCACCATAAGTTCCGGAATCAATAATCTCAAAACCGGAAGATCTAAAGATTTCTTCAAGACCTTCTTTGGAAAAACGAAAGTTATCTTTTGGATCCGGATGAAAAGGAACCATAAAGGGAGCTGTAATAATCACATTGCCGCCGGGCTTTAAAACTTTTTTGATTTCGCGAACCGCCGAGAATGGATTGTCGATATGTTCAAAAACTTGCGTTGAAACAACAGTATCAAATGATTCCTCCGGGAAAATAAGATTTGTAATATCGCAAATCGTATCAATATTTTCATCCTTTTTCGTGTCGCAGGCAATATAATTGATGCTATTTTTTTTCAAAATTTCTTTATATTTTGCCGTGCCCGCGCCGAGATCTAAAACCCTGCCTTTTACATAAGGCAATACATGAAAAATAACGTCTTTAGTTGTGTTTAGCGCGCGCATAGATTCTTCAGATAAATACGAGTTATATTTGGCCAATTAAATTTACTGGCCCATTTAATTCCATTATTGCCGAACTCATTAGAAAGGTTTTTATTAGTCAAAATTTTTCTCATTGCGTCGGCAATTTCTTGTTGGTCATGCCTAACCAAAATGCCCGTTGAGTTGTTTTTAATAGCCGCCTCGGCGCCGGTGTTGTAGGCGCCTATCGTTGGCGTTCCACATGCGCTCGCCTCCAAATAAACCATGCCGAATCCTTCCACCGCGTCCGGCTCTGTCACAGAAGTCAAAATAAATAATTTGGCATCGTTATAATATCTCACAAGATCTTCATCTTTAACTTTCTCCAAAAATATAACCCGATTATCCAGGCCCAATCTATGAACTAAACTTTTCATTTCTTGATAGTATGCCCCTATCTCTTGGTCGCCAACAATTACATATTTTAACTCCGGAAATTCCTGGGCTATTAAGCTAAATGCCGATATGGAAAAATAATATCCTTTGCGGGGCTTAAGAGCCCCCACCGTTAGTATAAAAGAATAGGACAATATTCTCTCTTCCAATAAAAGAGGGTGAAAAAAATTTACGTCAACGCCGACAGGCGCGATGATATCTTTCTTTAGTTTAAATCCATTTATTTCTATTTGCCTTTTAACAAACTCACTCACAACAAGAACTTTTTTCGCTTTTCGATATGCCCAGCGCATAAAAAAATTTTTTATCAATGTCCCATCACCGAATAAAGAGTATGTCCCCAATGCGTAAATAACAACTTTTCTTCTTTGCCACAGATTGGCCATATTGAGAATGATGGCATTTGGATTTACATCAAAACAAAAAATAACATCATAGGACTTGATAAAATTTCTAATCAACAATAAAGTAACGAGCAAGCGTAAAAGATTTTTTAAAGTAGTTCTTTTTTCAACAATAAAACCGACGTCATGATTTTGTGCCCTGAAACTTTCAGCCATTTTTAAAGCCAACCTTCCCCACCCGGCATGGGGATCCAAATTATCAACTACGATACAAATTCTCATATTTTATCTATATCTACTCTATGGGTATCTTTTTCGTAACCGTCCTTTTTTCTGCTGATTGTTGTGAGATCGATAATTCTTGCGCTAGTCATAGAAATGTATAAATGGATAATTTTAGGAGGGATAACTGCGAATGATCCTGGAGTCAATACAAATTCTTTCTTGTTCTCACCGCTAAGGCCAGTCGTAATAAGTTTGATTTTACCGTCTAGCACATACGTGTATTGGATTGATCTTTTATGGTAATGGCTACCTCTTTTAACCCCCGGTTTTTTGAATGTGACTATGCCGGTGTGATCTACCCGAGATTCCAGAATATCAAAAATCTCTCCTCTTTTATCTTTAAATACTGGCTTAATTTTATATACCCGCAGTTTTATTTTATTGGGTATACTCATATAATTTTTGGAGTCGGAATTGGTATTATAAATTTTCCGCCACCTTTTTTAAATTCATGTAAATTTTTCATAATTTCATCCGCAAAATTCCAAGCCAGTATTAACGCGTAATCAGGTCTCTTTTTAAAAAGGTGCTCATCGGAGTATATAGGAATATGCATACCCGGTGAATACAGGCCGATTTTTATCTGTGTTTTTTCGGTTAGAAAATCTATATATTGCCGGCTTAAATTACAATAATTTAGTAACGTATTGCCCTTGGCTGGCGCAGTTATGCCAACAATTTTTTTTCCTTGTTTTTTTAAATCCATAATTAACGAGACAAGAGCCATTTTATGTTTTTCTACTTTGAGAGCAAAATTCCTCAATTTCGCTTTAGAATACAGGCCCTGCTTTTTTTCTTCGGAAATATAATCTTTAATTGACTTCTTCAAAGAATGCGAGCCCTCATGCCCAATATAATACCTGAGACTCCCTCCATGAATAGAAACTTTCTTGACATCAAATAACTCCAACCCAAATCGTTTTATATAGAATTGCATCGGCCTAACCGACAAATAGCAAATATGTTCGTGATAGATGGTATCGTATTCCAAATTATTAACCAGATCTACAGCATAAGGCGCTTCAATAGCGATAACGCCGTCTTTGGCTAATAGTTTCTTCATTCCTCTGACGGTACTGTCTAATTCGTCTATATGGGCGAAGACATTGGTGGCCGTGATAACTTTCGCCGCGCCATATTGTTTAAACACTTTATTAGCCACCGATTCATTAAAAAAATCCACAATAGTTTCTATACCGTTATCAATGGCTTTCTCAGCAGCTGTATTTGAAGGATCGATGCCCAGAACTTTAAATCCAAGTTTTTTAAAGCCCGCGCACAAAACTCCAACATTACTGCCGATATCTACCGACAGTGCCCCCTTGGGTATCGAAAAACTCCCGGTAATATCAGTCGCCATAGAATAGTAATGTTCTCTTCCGGTTTTAGTAGTGGATGATTCGTATGGATAATCCCTTTGATATAAGATTTCCGGATGCACAATATAATCAATTTGTAATAAACCGCATCTATCGCAACTCTTTAACTTCAATGGATAATACACTTCCTGCTCCAATAATTGGTCCTCTCTTAAAAATGCGTCTGATGGCGGATGCATTCCAAGATCGAGCACATTAAATAAATCGCTTCCACGACACATGTGGCATTGAGTTATGTGTTTTCCGTTCTGCGATAATCCCAATAAGCTCATAATTGATGCTGCTATTGTAAAAGATAATAAGTTGAAAGTCAAAACGAAAGGCTGTATATTTGATTATATGAAATTGATAAATAAAACCGCAATTATTACAGGAGCCGGTCAGGGTTTGGGTAAATTTATCGCCCTGGAATTAGCCAAAGAAAAAGTATTTACGATATTGGTTGGCAGACATATTAAAACGCTGACTCAAACAAAAAAAGAAATACTCCGCTTAAACGGTAAGGCGGATATTTTTGTTGCCGATATTTCCAAGGCAAAAGAGCTAAAATGGATTGATAATGTTGTTAAAAATTCTGGTTTAAATATTTTAATTAACAACGCCGGATGGAGTCCGCCCCTAAAAATAGTAGAGAAATTAACGGAGAAAGAAATCGAGGATTGCTTTAGGATAAATGTTTTTTCTATGTTTTATATACTAAAAAAGGTATTGCCCCACTTTAAAAAAAATAATGAAGGAATCATCGTTAACATTTCATCCCGCGCCGGCAAAAATGGCCATCCCCGTTTAGCTCTTTATTCGGCCACTAAATTTGCCGTCGAGGGGCTTACTCAAGCAACGGCAAAAGAATTGGAAAACACAAATGTAACCTGTTATTCAATCACGCCCGGAGCCTTAAATACTCCCATGAGAGAGAAATTGTTTGGCGATGCCAAACTGAAAGAAAATCCTAAATTTACCGCGCAAGTAATTGTAAAATTGTTGCGGGGCGATATAGATGCCAAGAGCGGAGAAAGCATAGACCCGTCAGATTTTCACGGCTTGTAAATAAATTCAACAGTATTTTTACCGGCCGAAACTTGAACCGCCTGATAAATATAATTAGCCCTGTAAACAGAATTTTCCGCGCCATTTATAAGAACCCGCCAATTATTGTCATATGATTCGCTGAATACTAGCCAGCCGCCAATTTGACTTTCAGTATTTATCCGCAAATAGCCGTTTTTATATTCATAATCAATAATTTTTCCTGAAGAAACACCTCCGCAATTTTCGCCGCATTCTATAAACGTTATGGCCCCAAAATCAATATCCGGGGTTAAAATTTCGTTCAAAGCTCCTACTTCATCGGATTCAATTGATTTTACTGTTTTCGCGAAATAAAATCTTGGCAGGACATTTTTATTTTCATAAATATAAATCGGGACCTCAAAGCGCGTTGTTTTAATCTCAAAAACTTTTTTAAAAATTTTTTCATCAAGTGGATAAGCCGAAATCACATATTTGACATTCATCATTGAAAGCAGGTTTCTGCGGTTTTCAAAGATTTTTATTTTTTCTTCCGGTTTTAATCTGGCTTCCGCGATTTTATTTCCAACCGTGGCGCGCTCGCTCAAAAGTTCGGCAAGAATTCTTGCTGTTCGCCGCGGCATAGAAGCATCATAACCATCTATAGAATCCAACCCATAAACAATATTCAAATTAGGCGTAAGCATCATTTTAAAAAATTCATTCTGGTCGGATTCCGTAACACCGGGGTAAGTTGAGACCAATAACTGATAGGTAGAAAGGCCTGGCAGTAAACTATAAATACGAAATGGCAATTTTTTATCCTTTAAAAATCCAATAATTTCGGTTTCTTTGAAAAAATCCCTTGTTAAACCGGATGAAATCATAGGACTGGAAATCGCCCAAATAAAACTGCTAAAAATAACTGCGTAAAAAAGCGCTGTTTTATTAAATTTGTAAATAAAATATACAACCAAAAACGCTGCCGCTGTTAAAATAAATGGAATTGCAAAATCTTTATTTAAAAAACTGAAATTATAAAAATTACTGGAAATAAGGTTTTCTATAGAGCGATGGTAATTTTCTAAAGGCAGGCCGATGGTTTTCTGATAATAGTACTTGTCAAAATAATCTGTTGCTAATTTTATAAATTTGTTTTTAAAAAAACCTGCGATGTTTATAGCCATGATTATTGCTAGCCCCCCGAAAAAGAGCATTTTAATCCATCTATATATTTTCGATTCTTTAAACTTTTCTTTATTTTCTAAGACCCAATTAAAACCGAACCCGGCTAAAACAGCCAAGGCAAAATCAGAAAGCATTAAAAAATGGCCTGGCGATCTGACGCTTTGCCAAATCGGAAGTTGATGAAAAATCCAAGCCAATGGAGAATATTTAACGGAAAATAAAATAGAAAACACCAATAAAAACATCCAGAAGAAAATGCGCCTTTTTTCAGTTCTGGAGTAAAAAATTGCCAAAATCGCTAAAATTAGAGGTAAAACTCCAATGTATAAAAGAGATTCGCAACTGACTAAAAAATTGAAATTCGGAATGATATATCTGACAAAATCCAATGGGATTAAGGCGCATTCCTGAGATGCTGAAAAACTGAGCGCCTCGCCCCTTTGAGTTAACAAAACTGTTTGATATTCAGGGATTAATTGAAATGCTGCCAGTGCCAGTCCGATCAAGCTTATCGCTAAAAAGGCAAAAAGAAAAATCCATTTTGGGGATTTAAATCCCTCCTCAAAAACCAAGAACAAAGAAAAAAGCAAACCGCCAAAAACCGCTATTAAAGCAAACTGAGGATGGGACATCATCAAGCCGAAGCCTAATGCAAGTCCTCCTAAAAACGGCCAAATCCAATTATGGTATTCTTTGAACTTAAGCAGAAAATAAACAATCGCGGGGAAAATAAAAAGCGATGCCGCCGTGACAATATTCACCATCCAACTTAAATTATAGGCGCTAAAAATATAGATAGAGGAAATTAAAACAGAAACTTGCTTATCAAAACCAAGCCGCCTGGACGCCAAATAAGTAAAAACAGCCGATAATACAAAATAAAAGAAAATTAAAACATTATAAAAACCGATATAACTAAAAAATTTAATCGCAAAAAAGTAATAAATCCAGTTTCCCGCAAAAGACGAAGGAGTTGCCCCTAAATTAAACCCGCTAAGAATTCCCGAAGCCCAAAGATTTTGCGAATTAAAAAAATGAAAAGAATTAGGATAAAAAACTAAAAGCAAGTCAAATCCGGGAAATAATTTCCCCAAAAATAAAATCGGCAAAAAGATGATAAAAATCAGAGCAATCAATAAAATCAGCCAATTTTTTTTTACGGTTATCATAATTTTCTGGCTATAACAAAAAAATTATCCCTCAAATAAATCGGAAAAGAAAGGCTTCCTAAAATATTATTTTTCAATAATTCCGCTACTTTTTTGGCCAGGGATAGCCCGCTCCAATTTGCCAAAATTTTGAATGCGTATTGTAAAGTAAATTTTTTATTTATCTTACAGAATTGAATGGGTTCAAAGCCGCATTTTTTTAATAATAAAGAAAAATTTGGCTGATTAAATATTGCCAGATGCTCAGGGGGCGCTATGGCATGCCAGTATTTTCCCATAATTTTTGCGTAAAAACTGTTTGAATCCGGAGTATTAACAACAATTAAGCCGTATTTTTTTAGAAATTTATACGCTGTTAATAATTGAGTTTTTGGGTCGGGCACATGTTCAATTAAATCAAAAAAAGTTATCACATCAAATGTTTCATTCGATAAATCCGCGTCTTCTAATACCCCATTTATAATATTCAATCCCTTAACCCTAGCTTTTTCGGAGGCATATTCAGAAATTTCCACTCCTGTAGCTTCCCACCCTCTTTGTCCAGCCATTTCTAAAAAATATCCCGTTGCCGCTCCTATATCAAGTAATTTTCCTTTTTCTGGAATAATTTTTTCTATTTTATCCAAGTACGCGCCAAAAGCGCCTGACATAGCCGATTTGTCCTTGTCATAGTCAACATATCCAAAGCCGTTTTTTGCGCCGTTAAAATAATCTTTGGAATATATTTCTGAAAAATTTTTATATTCTGCCACAAAAATAAAGCCGCAATTGCGGCATTTATATAAATTAAAAGAATTTTTTTCAAACCAAAAATTTACATTCTTGTTATCGCAAATTTTACAAATTAAATTCATCTGTTAAGTAAACCGTATTTTCCAAGGCGCGACAATCCCCTCATTTATAATATGATGTGACAGTTTTGATTCTCCGCCACGTCGCGCTTCAAAAATAATGGGAACTTCCTTAACATTGGCTCCTGCTTTGATTAGAAAATATTTAATACCCATAATAAACGCGTAGCCGGATAAATCAATTTTGTCCAAATTAACCTTCCGCAAATAATTGGCATGTATGCAATTGAAGCCCCCCGTCCAATCGTGGACTTGTTTTCCTAATAAACTTCGGACATAAAAATTTCCGCCGGCGCTTAGAATTCTCCGCCATAATTCCCATTTGGCGATGCCGCCGCCCATGATATAGCGGGAACCGACAACTAAGCTGTAATTTTTTGCTTCGGCAATTAGTTGGGGTAAATATTTCGGATTATGAGAAAAATCACCGTCCATCATTATAATATTTTTAATATCCGGATCAATTAATACTTTTTTAAATCCCTCAATATAAGCCCCGCCTAAACCATTTTTTATCGGCCTTCCCAAAATTGAAAGATTGGAAAACTTGGCTATGAGTTTTTTTACTGCGCTTGCAGTGCCATCAGGACTATTATCGTCAACAACCAAAATACTGATTTCTGGTAACAATAAAAAAATCTCTTCAATAAGACGCTCTATATTTTCTCTTTCATTATACGTTGGAATAATTATAGTTGTTTCCATTTTTTTACTAAATGAAATTTGATAAAAAATTATACAATAAAAAACCCTATTTGGGAATAGGGCTGGCGGGATTACCCGCCACTGTCATATTGTCGGGAACGTCTTTTACAACAACCGCCCCCATGCCAATTATGACATTTTTACCGATTTTTTTCTGATTTCTAATGCTGGCGCCGATACCAACAAAACAATTGTCTCCAATTTCCACACTGCCTCCAATGCCAACCTGGCAGATAATCTGGCAATTTCTTCCGATTTTGACGTTATGAGCCACATGAACTAAATTATCAATCTTAGTCCCCCGCCCGATAATTGTATCGCCCAAGGCGCCGCGGTCGATGCAGGTATTAGCGCCTATTTCAACATCATCTTCAATAATCACTCCGCCAATATGCGGGAATTGAATTAACTCGCCATTTTCATCAGGCATATAACCAAAACCTTCGCCGCCGATAACCGTACCCGCTCCAATAATAACATTCTTGCCTATTTTAGCGTTTGAAATAACGGCGGTCGGATGAATTCCCGGAGTATCTCTCCATGGAAAAAATTCGTTTGCCGCTTTCATAAAAGCCAGCCGCGGGTGCGGAACAAAAATCAATGTCTTATCTTTAAAGCTCCAATCAGTTAATCGTGAAGGGCAAATAAAAATCGATGAAAGGGAATTGCCGATAAGATCTATTATTGTCTTTCCATTTTCGTACTTGCAAAATGACAATGCGTCGGGTTCGCCGGGAATAATCTTGGAAATTTTAGAAGCTGTTGTTTCCGGATTACCCGAAATAATGTCCGCGCGCAAAAAATCGCCAATTTCTTTTGCGTTAACCATTTTTATCTTCCCTCCTTTTACGCCATAAGATAAGTAATTTCAAAGGCCTCCGCTAATTCATTTTTTGTGGCCAAACCATCAACTCTCGCGAGTGCCGTGTAGAGATTCTCGTAATCGTAGCGGAAATGCTGGGACTTATAAGCGCGGATAACCGCGAGCTTTACCTCAAATTCATCCTGCGTCAGCTTAACGAAAAAATTACGCCGGCCGGGATTAATGAAATTCCACGGATAATGGCATCTTAACACTAACGGGATCCGATTCTTCATTACGCGCTCGGCTGATTTCCCAACTATCGCGTGACTTTGATGGTCGTCTTCCGGCGACAAAATAAAAGCGATATCCGGCTTCTCTTTAACAACATAATCATAGAGAATTTGCCTAATTTCATTCTCATCTTTCGAAAAAGAACGAGGGTCAAAATCCATTGGCGAATAGCTTTCAAATGAAGTGCCGATTGCTTTCATTGCTTTTGCAAACTCTCGTCCAAGAATTCTTTCTGTGTCTTCCTGTGATTTTCCGGGAATTGGAGCGCAAGAAAACGTCAACACGTCAACTTTAATGCCATTTTTAACAAGTTTTCTCAAAGTTCCGGCGGCAACCATTTCGTCATCGGTGTGAGCGCCGATAAAAACTGCTTTCTTCACATTGTCAAAGATCATCTGTTTCCCTCCCTATGCTTTATTTTCAGTAATAAAACCTTGCGATAATCTAATACATCCCGACAGTTAAGTCAAGAATGTTAGAATGTTAGAAGCTCGGTTTCCAACATTCTTCATTGAATAATATCAGACAATACTGATGGAGCGATAAATTCCTGAATCATAGATAATAAAATATCCCCTGTGATAGATAGATGCTCCCCATCGCGACTTAGATCAATACCAATACAAGACGCGACAAAGCCCTTATATTTCGGCGCAAAAGACAAATCACAACTCGGATCTCCTTTATAATTGGCAAGTAAATAATTTTTCATTATTTTTACCGCCCTTGACCATGCTATTTCATCGTGAAATAATTCGATGCTTTCCATCATCAACTCTCCCTTTACAAGATCAAAAATGATAAATGTTCGTTCAGGATCGTCATCATTAATGCCGGCTAAATGTTCGGTTGCTGTAAAAGCAAGGGAGATTAATCTCGGAGTAACAAGCAATACCTCAGTTTCAACATTCAGAATATTTACCTCCCCATTATCTTCTGCCGCAGTGCTTACAGCAGATATAAAATCACCCTTTAATGATTCAACGCATCGCGTTATTACCCGATTAACCTCACTATTAACGCGATAATTATCATAGATAATTATTCTAGGCACGCGCATATGCATATCAATATTTTGCTCTGATTCTGTAACTGTTATTTCTTGCCATTTTACAATTGGCTGATTAAGAATTACCGTATTACTATTCGCAATTTCATTATTGCGCAACTTAAACCAATAAAATAAACCACCTAAAATAGCCAATGCCATTATCGCAGTCACAAGAATAAAAAATTTTTTAGATATAGACATTAATCAATAACTTTTAGTGTGCCAACATTTTTGAAATCACCCTTACGCGCTTTAATAAGAACATTGTAAATTTCCATCCACCGAGTGGTTTCTATAATTGTCATGCATCCGGCTGATCTCGCACCCACATGTAAGTATCTTGCGCTTTCAAAATTTATCGGAAACCAGACCTTTTGCCTGATTGCTTCAGCATAAGCATTATTGCTTCCGTGGGGATAGTCCGGAATTCCAATATCATATACTCCCTTCTTCCAAAGAGCTTCGGGATAATCTGTTGCCTTATATTTCTTTCCATTAAGCATAAAAACTTTTTTGGAGATTGAATATTTAGCATTAATCATCGGTTCATGTTCAACATTAGATATCAGATACGAAAAATCACCATCTTTCAATGGTATCGATAATAATTTACCGCGATTTACTCCTTCAGACGGAATAAAATATTCACGACCGTCTTTAATATATTTTGGATATACCATTATATACCCCGGCAATGACACATGCTTACTTTGATCGTTTTGCGCCACAAGCCAACCATCTTCTATGTCTGGAGTGTACCGTTTAATTTCTCCTATTTGCGCTTCCAAAGTCACTTCAAAAATCGCTATTCTTTTTCCCCAGAATAATCTACTCAATAGGGATCGACTTTCTCTCACTTGTATCTCAAAAACAAACTGTTTTAGTTTTGTGGCGCTTGTATCAATTTCTATATTGCCATTTAT
>ERZ1292629.787-Hain-H43-01um-R1-787-length-34660-cov-22_pt3 | contig 28790 bp, 55 predicted proteins | sample MGYA00564399_ERZ1292629 | MGnify/ENA primary metagenome ERZ1292629 (study PRJEB36523, sample SAMEA6512636) | groundwater metagenome | collected 2019-01-08 | study: AquaDiva: Metagenomics assemblies of 32 groundwater samples
CCCACGCCACCATTTCAGGGCTTGAGTATTATTGGTTCCCGTATTCGAGGCAACGTTAATGCCCAACCCATTCTACAAACGCAGTCGCGGTTTGACGAGTCCATACCATCTCTATCCGCCCGCACGCGGTCTGCTGACACCTGGAACCGTCGATCTGCCACAACAGCCTAACGTGCCTAACCCGAAAGGCGGCTGGAGTACAGTTGATTCGTTCAGCGTCAACATCGATGGCAAAGAAGTGCTGTTGCCAAAAGTAACTCCTGACGGGCGCTATCTCACGCCGCAGGAAGCGGAGGCTGAATATCGCCGCACGGGTAAACACTTGGGCATGTTTGCGGACGTGCCAAGCGCTAACGAGTACGCAGGGCGCTTGCACGAAAGCTATGCAACCGGCCCGCTGAGCAAGTTCTACAAACGTTCGAGGCAACGTTGACGTAATGTCCCTCATCTCCCTGAATCTCTCCCCGCTCATCAATCGCATCCGTCGGCGCGACCCTGAGACTTCGGACTCGCTGCTGCGGCTGCAACAAGCCGTAGATCAGTTGCAACAAGTAGTCACCCCACTCATCGTTGCCGGCACTGGCGGCATCTCCAGTGCCTCCGGCGCTCACCGCCTGTTGAGCGCTACCCACGACGACACAACCGTCGCCACTGTAGCGCGCGGCGACGTAATCACAGGACAGGGCGTTCCGCCCAAGTGGAAACGTCTCCCCGTCGGCACCGTGAGTCAAACGCTTCAATCCACCGGCACCGACGTAGCGTGGGGTGCCGCTCCTGCCGCCGCTCCACACGCCATACTGTCCGCAACACACTCCGACACCACGCCAGCGGCGGTCGCGCGTGGCGGCCTGATGGTAGGCCAGACGGCCACCCCCAAATGGCAGCAGTTGACGGTCGGCACCGCCGGTCAAGTGCTCACATCCAACGGAACAGATGCGGCATGGGCGACTCCCGCCGCCGCTGGCGCACACAACTTTCTGTCTGCAACGCACACCGACACAGCCGCCGCTGCGGCAGTGCGTGGCGACGTGATCGTAGCCAACTCCACTCCCGCATGGAGCCGTCTGGCGATCGGCACCAACGGCCAGGTGCTGACATCAAACGGTACAGACGCAGCGTGGGCGGCGGCGGGCGTAGGCGTCGCAGTCGGCACAGGGACGGACGCCACCAAATCGGGCACTTCCGCTGGCGACCTCTGGCTCCCGAGCGACGGGTTTTACATTCGTCGATACACTGGCGCAGCGTGGGCCAACTGGGGTCCGATCTTCCCAATGACCGAGCCTGTTGACGGCGACTACGCTTGGGTCAATCAAGGCGGTGCCAGCACAACCACCACAAATGGGGGCATATTTCTAAGTGGACCGGCTACAGCAGGTAACTCACTGCGTATCAGAAAGAAAGCGGCCCCCGGAACCCCCTACACAATTACAGTAGCGTTCTATCCTTTGTTGTTCCCAGCTAACGACCCATACTGCGGCATTCTATTTCGCGAGAGCGGCACCGGGAAACTCGTGACCATGTACATCGAGTACAACACTGGGTTCGCCGCAGACTGGGCATTCTCCATCGCCAAGTGGACAAATGAAACCACATTTGACACCTATTATGACTCAGGACTGGATGCGGCCCCTCTTGGGGGGAATGTGATTCTCTTCCGCATGACCGACAACGCCACCAATCTGATCTTCTCCTTCAGTCGCGATGGACAGAATTTCCGAACGGTGCGCACTGTGAGCCGTACGGATTTCATGGCTGGAGCACCCGATGAAGTTGGATTCTTCGTGAACGCCGGAAACGCCTCAAACGACGCAGGCATGACCCTGCTGAATTGGAAACAAACGTAAGGAGTCTCGAAATGCCCAACTATTACATGCCCTCGCCCGCCGAGTACCAGATGAGTCCTACCTCGTTTGCATACTTGTCGCCGCAGGAGAAGTACAACCTGATGTATACGCCACAAGAGCAAGCAGGTTGGGGCGCGCCCGTCTCGTGGAACACCTACGACCAGCAACGAGCGGCGGCAGGCTTTCTACCGCGCTCTCAACTGGGGGTGAACGTGCAACCCACGTCCCAGTTTTATCCGTCGGTGCGCACTAACTATGGGTTGGACGCGCCCCCTCCGGGCGGCGCGGTCACTGATCCTGGCACGGGCAATCGAGTGACGCTCACTGGCTCGAAGGCGTTTTCTCCTGCGGGCTGGAGTGCGCCGCCCCCGCCTGCTTACACCCCCGGACGCGAAGATGTCCCCGCATCTTTGCGTGCCTACACGCCCAAAAGCCCCGCTGGCGGCGCATATTCCCAAATCAGCACACCCTTTGGCGCATCAGGCGGCACAGGCGACCGTTCGGCTGGCACTTTCGGCGGCACCGTAAACACGCAAACCCCCGGCAAAGCGTCCTCGGGCACAGGCAACTGGTACTCGCCCCTGCAAGGTTCGACTCAACAGCGTTCTGATCGCTACTGGAAATAGGAGATCGTCATGCCATACAATCCATTTGGTTTCACCGCACCCGATCCGTTCGGATCAAACTCGCCTAGCACCGCTCCGCCGTACCCGTTCCCATCCACAAGCCAATGGAACAGACGCGGCGGCACATTCGGAGGCGTCAGTCCATACAGCCCGCCAATCCCTCCCAGTCCGGGCGGAATTGTAAGCGGAGGCAGTTACAGCGATGGACCGCCGTTAGGTCCACTGCCGTACACACAACCGCCGCCGCCTTCCATGACAGGCGCATACCCGCCTTCCATGACAGGTGCTTATCCACCCTCGATGTCGGGTGCGCAGTCCCCGCCCGCGCCCGCTCCCATTAGCCGCAACCCGTTTTATCAACGGAGACGATAAGAAGACAGTAACTACTGGAGGTAACAAACCATGCCATTCGGAATCGGCCCCGACTTTGGAGAACGCAACGACGCCACCTCGATCGTAAACCGTTACGAATCTCTATTCAAGCAAAACGCGCAGGCGGGGCAGAGCGGCCAGCTCCCTGCCGACGCCGCGCAGCAAAACTTCGAGCGCATGTGGACCGAAATGCAGCGCGAGTTGCAGCCGCTCGGCGAAGAGGGGCAGCGTGCGCTCCAGGATCGCAGTCCCGGCGGCCAGTTCGACTGGTGGAGCACGTACTCGCCCGAGGGTTCGTGGGCTTCGGGGCAAGGCGGGGCAGGGTGGGGCGGCGCTGGCGGAGGTACACCGGGCGGCGATGCAAACGTGCCTGAAGCGTTCTCCCCCTACTACCAGGGCGGTCAGGGCTACCAAGTGCCCTCCTACGGCCAGGGCATCCCCGGCTTCAGCTTCACGACCGACGAGCCGCTCCAAATGGCCGAACAGAACCGCATGTATGGCTACACTTGGGGCCGGGGCATGGACGCAGATCTGCAAAATGCCCTCGGCACTTACGGCGACCGTGAGCAGGGCTTTCTGGACTGGCAAGTCGCGGGTCCCGGCGGCTACGGCGACATTCTACAAGGCAAAGGCGGCTTCTCGCCCGAGCAGCAACAGAACATACTCCAAAAAGACTACATCACAGGCGGCATGGCCAGCCCGCAGGAGTGGCAGGCGCTCGGCTATCTCTCCAAAGGCGAGCAGGAAGCACGTCTAGGCAGCCCATACCTTGCCGCCGAGACGTTCGCCTCCCAAATCCCCCGCTACGAAAACGCTGTCTACGACGCCGCCGGCAATCAGCGCTCGATCTTCGGCCCCGAAGGGTCGATGGGCGGACTGATGCCCTACGGTAAGTCCGAGTACGACGCAGCCATCAACCCCGAGTTGCTCGGCCTGTCGGGCGAGTTTCTCCAGAACTATAAGTTCGGCCCCGAAGACGAACAGGCGATGGTCGATGCCGCCGGACGCACCGTCGGCCTCCGCACCCAGTCCGAAATGGACCAGCTCGAACGCAACGCCGCCGCCCAAGGTCAGTCCTCGCCGCTCGCTATCCAGAGCGCTCTGAGCCGCTCCCAACTGACGGGTGACATCGGCGCCGCCGACGCCATGACACAAGCTCGCATCGGCGCCAAGCAACTGGGTCTCGACACATCGCTCCAGCGCGAAGGTATGCGCCTCGGCACCGAGCAGGACATCTCCAATCGCGAGATGCAACGCATCAGTTCGCTGCTCGGCCTCGGGCTAAACATCGGCCAATCCGAACTGGGTATGGAGCAAGGTCTGTCGCAAGACATGTACAACATGCTCAAGTACGACATTGGCAACCGCACCGGCCTCACGCAGTATGGCGAGGCTGAGAGCGCCGGACGCCACGGCACCATGCAGGACGCCCAGCGCAACTACCTCAGCAACATGACCAACCAGCGCTACGCGCAGGGCGCGAACACCGCTCAGTACTTGGGTAATCAGTACGGCAACATCTACAACACTCAGTTGGGCCAGGAGCAGCAAGCCCGCAACTGGCTCGCTGACCAGCAGAAGTTGGCGCAAGAGGGCGCGGCCACCACCCGCCAGCAACGCATCGGCGCAGCTTCTACATCATTCGCTCCCATCACCCAATCTACAGGCCAGGCGATGACGTGGAGTATGCAACCGTCGATCTGGGACAAACTGCTGTCGGGCGCTCAGCAAGGCGCAAAAACATATCTTGGTATGCCCTAGGGTATGCCTTAGTGGAGTAGAAACCATGTATAATTCACCCGCTGATTTTGAACTCAGAGTTGACCCTAACTTCGACCCGATCTACGGCACCCAGCAAGCCGCACAGCAAGCGCAGGCTCCACGCACGCTCAAGATCCCGTGGTATCGGCGTATGTTGGCAGCGCTCGCTAATCCGGTTGAAGCTCAGTACGGCGGGCCGGGTGTCATCGACCCACGCCAGTCGCAAAACGCCCAGTTGCAACCCTATCAGCAACTCGGCTCCTTAATCGGCGGAACGCTTGGAGGGCGCTAATGTTCCCTACTTGGAACGATCCCAGATCCACGATCATTGACGAGTCGGGCGCGATGGGTGGGCCGCGTCTACGTCTGCCCCTGACTCCCGAAGAAAAGCGCAAGCTCGAACTCGAACGCGCCGCGAGCGCCGGTCCCGCGTCTGGTCCGCCTCCGCCCGGTCCTCCTATGGAAGCACCCGCTCCACTCGGCGCTCCGCCGTCCATGCTCCCGATGGGTGCCCCTCCAATGCCGCCCGAAATCTCGTACCCGCGCACGTCGCCCGACATGCTCACGGGTGCCCCTCCGATGCAGCCTCCGTCCGACGTGAACCTGCTCCCCCGCGCTTCCGCTCCGCCCATCAGCCCCCCGCCAGCCGCTCCGCCCGCATCCTACCCAGCGACCGAAGAGTACATGCGTGCACTTAAACAGGGTCCGCCCCGGATGCCCGGCACTCCCGGAGGCGAGAAGATCCCGTGGTGGCGTAGCCTGCTAGGAGCAAGCGCGGCGTTCGGTCTCGGCGCAGCGGGTGCCAGCCGCACTTCGCGCCTCCCTCCGAACGCAGGTGCCGAGATCGGAAGCGCCATCCGCATGGGCAACTATCCACGTATGGCTGTTGACTATGCACAACGTACGGAAGCACTCGGCGAAGCGGCGAAATCCGAACAAGAGATAGCGCAGATGCGTGCAACCGCCGATTGGCACCGCGCGCAAATTGAAAGCAACCAAATCAACCGCGAATCGCTTGCAGAGCAACGCAAGGCGACCGCATTGACCGCCGCCGAAAACGCTCGCACCCGCGCCCGCGACGTGTTTGTCGATACTATCAAAAACTGGGGTGACGCGGGCTTCAAAGCGATGCCGCGCGACCAGGTGCCCGCTGGATGGCGCTACGTTTCCATCCGAAACCCGGACACGGGCGATCTTATGGAGGGTGCCGTTCCGCCCGCCGAGGTTCGCGCGCAACAAGCCGCCGATCTCAAAGACCCGGTTATTGCTGTTCCCAGCTACCTTAAGACGCACTTCCAAACCAAGCATAAAGAAACCCTGCCCGACAAGGCCAAGGCATCTGAAGTAGACGATTGGAAAGATGTGTATCGCACCGACACACAGGCGGGCACACGCGTCACCGTCGCTGGCATGGGTCAACAGGGTATTACCAAACGTCAGAAGTTCTCACGTGAGCAGACATATCACAAAGACGTAATGAAGCTCACGGGCGAATGGCAGATCGCAGAACGCATGTTACGCCAAGTCGCCAGCGCCGATCCTAAGACCGCCACGGGTCAGTTGACCGCGCTCTACAGTTACATCCGCGCCCTAGACCCAAATAGTGTCGTCCGTGAGGGTGAGGTTGCGCTTGCCCGACAGGGCCAATCGTTGCTTACACAGTTGGAAAACGCCGTTCAACGTATCAACAATAACCAAGTATTGGAACCTAAGTTCGTTCAAGGGATCATCGAAGGCACCAAACAGTTGGCCAAAGTTAGCCAAGACATCTACGGTGAACGTCTGAGCACCATCGACGACGCCATTGACGAGAATGGGCTAGATCGTACTTACATCTACGGTGGCACTGCCACTGGCGTGCGCGACCGCAACCGTGCTCCCGAATTAGGCGCTTCCGGCGGGGCGGTGCGCTGGGGTCGCGACGCAAGCGGCAAACCCGTGAGGCTACCATGAGCAAGCGTATTGAGTTTGAGGGGCAGGTTCACGAGTTCCCAGACGACTTCACCGACGACGAGATACAAGCGGCGCTTTCCTCGCCCGGCAAGCCAGGTGACGCCTTTCGTTCCCGCTACGGCCTCGGCGGCACAGGTCTCGCCGAAAGCCCCGGCGGGCGCTTTGCCGGTGGCATGAAAGACGTGGCGACGGGAGCCTACGAAACTGGCAAGAACCTCTACAAAGCGTCCGTAGGCCGTCTCATGGGCGGCGTGCCTCCCGCTGAAGCGCAAGAGGCGAATCGCGCTATGCTGCGCGGCATCGTGGACCCGCATCTGGAAACGGGCAAACGCGCCATAGAAGCGTCACAGCAAGGCAACCGATCAAAAGCCGCCGTGTATGGCACAGCCGCCGCAGTCCCAATAGCGGGTCCCATGCTCCTGAACTGGGGCGAACGCGCCGCCGCAGGCGACATTGCCGGGCCGCTCGGCGAACTGACTGCGGGCGCGCTCCCGACCGTTGGGCGCCTAGGCATGAAAGCCGCATTCCCGAAGCTAGCTCCCGGCGTCATGCGCGGCGCGCTGCGTCCCTCCAGTAACCTGTCCCTAGCGGATCAGGAGGCCGTTGTACAGCGGGCGCTCAAGCGCGACTTCCCCACCGGAGTGGGCGACGAAACCGCACCTCGTGAACTCAGGTCTACTCTCATCACCAAAGAGAGCATGTATGATCTGAATCGGGATATTGCCCGTGAAAAAGCGCAAGTAACTGCTGGCACAACCGCTGGCACTCCAGCAGGAAATGCCACAATCCCGCTCCGTGAGCTAACCAACCCGATCAGAGAGATCATCAAAGGACAGCAAAAGATCGGCACGCCTACCCGTGTGTTGGAGAAGTTGATCGAAAACTACGAGTCGAAATACGAAGACTGGCTCACGGTAGCAGAGGCGCAGGAGTTCAAAGAGTTGGTGTCGAAACATGTCCCGGATATCGCCTACAAAGAGGGTGCCCAGCCTGCTCCGCGCGCAATGGGGCAAAAGGCCGCACAGACAGGGGCAAGAAAAGCCATCGAGCAGACCGTGCCTATCGTGGCGAAGATGAACCGCGCCATCAGACTCGATATCGAACTCAAGAACGCCATCAACGCCGCCATCAAGCGCTATCCCGGCTTCCTGCGCGACGTGGCCCCGTGGGCGCTCGGCTCGGGCGCATTCTATTCGTTCGGTGAGGGTGGAGTGGCAGGAGGCATGATGGCAGCGGCGGTAGTGCGCGCCGCTATCCGCAACCCCGAGATCATGAGCAAACTGGCGATCGCACTCGACAAGGCCGGCACAGGCATAGGCTCAAAAACAGTCGGCGCATCCCCACTGCTCGCCCCGATCTCGATTCAACGCGAATTTCCCGTGTGGGAAAACAACGAGAACACGAAATGACGTACGTTTCGCGCCATCGTCGTGCCCGCTGCGTGAAGTGTCATACATAGCAACGCCCCGATCCAGTAAATCAAAAGCGACCCGATCACAATTCCTGCTGAGTAAAACAAATGTCTACCTCCAACGGCTCCAATCGCATCCTCTGGTTCCTCCTGACGATCGCCGTCGCCGCACTTGGCTCCCTAGCCCTTGCTTGGGGCAGCGACCTCTCGGGCCGCGTCACCGATATGGAGCGCCGCCAGGCGGGCATCGAGCGCTCACTTGGGGAGATCAACGGAAAGCTGGACGTGCTTTTGTCGGCACGAGGTTCCCGATAGTTGGATTCATCGTTTCACCTCTTTCATTTCCCCCCAACTTTTCCCAACTTTCGCCTCAACCGCGCACACCAACCCGCCCGGCGCCACCTCCGCATCCACGAGCACCGCGCTCGGCTGCTCCATAAGCGCCCCTACGTTCGCTACGCACTCCTCTACCAGCCCGTCCTCGCAATCAAACACCAAATCGTCGTGCACCTCGTTCACGAGCCAGTAGCGCTCGTCCCATCCCCGCACCGCGCACTCCAGCATCGCCTCTTTCTTTTCCCCAAACGCATCATTCGCCGCAAAGAAAGCCATCGCCTTCTGTGCATCCCCGCCCATGCGCCAGCGCCTCGTCTTCGCATCCCACGACATCACGTCCCAGAACCACCGAATGTACCCGTGCCGCGAGCGCAGAAACTTCTGCTTCTGCGCCAGTCCGCAAATCTCCCGGCGGAACGTGGCCGTGCGTGGGAACGTGCCGTCGATGGCGTCGATTACTTGCTTTGCGTCGCGTTCAGTCGGGAATGCTTCAATATACATCTCGTGCATCTTGCGCGCTCCCAAACCAAACCCATACCCGAGCGCGGCTGATTTTGCCTGAAAGTCACGCACCCACCCAAACGTCTTCGGCCCGCCCGCTATCTCCCACGTTCGCCCTTCGTGCTTACGCCACCACTTTAGCCGTGCCACCAACTCTTCATCTGAGAGCGCCCATAGCGTGTCAAACGGCTCAACCTTCAGCATCTGAGTCGCTGCGATGATCGAATGAAAATCAGTGCGAGCTGCCCGCATGTAATCTGAATCACGCGCCTCAAATCCTAATGTGAGCACATGAAACGATTTGTAGTCGAATGACACAAGTTTATGTTTTGGCGCAGGTACGATTATGTCCCGGAATACCTTTGCCAAGTTGGTGCGGCGTGGGGAATTTTGAACACAAGGATTTCGTGACGATAGTTGCCCAGTCGCGGGCGCAAACGTAAACGTCGTATGCACCCGCCCATCCTCCCCGCACCGCCACCCGTCCACATACGTCCCTAGCATCTTCTCGGTCTCGCGATATTCGAGCACATGCTTGTAAAGCGGGTGGCGAGTCTGCCGATACAAACGCTCCAGCCCGAGCTTCCCCGTCGTCTCCTTGTTCTCACCGGGGATGCGAGGCATCTTGTGCCCACGACGCTTTATGTAAGCGGTGAGTTGGGCGTTCGAGGGCTTGAAGGGCTGGAGACGGACCCAACGCTCCACGCAATTTGTGCCAGCATCAACCACTCGATCAACCCGCTCAGGTCCAATTGGCTCGCGCTTTCTTCCGCAAACTGCATCACCCGATACATCAGCTGCGCCGCCTGCAATGTCGCTACTGTCCGTAAGATGGGAAGGGAAGATGCGCCTTCCCCACTTTTCCCCTTCGTCGAGTTTTCCTTTGTCGATCGCTTTTTGGGCGATTTTGTCATTCTTATAGCCCTCCTTGGGCAAACAATTTTTCTCGTCATCCGGCACAAGCGTCTGCATCTCGTCAAACGCCGCCCGCATCTGCGTCCTCAGTTCCCCGCGAAACTTGTCCTGCGCCTCTCGATCCAGCCCGATCCCCCGCTCCGACATGCGCACCAGAATCGGCCTCAGCCGCCGCACGTGCCGCTCATACCCACGCTCGATCTTGTGCGTCCGCATGTCGTTGAAGACATGCGCCGCGACGCGCTGCGGTGCATCCACATCGGCGCATCCGTAGGTAGCGAGGTCGTTCGCGAACGTGTGCTTCCACGGCTCCATCTCGGGCGCATAAAAACTCGTCACGTACTGCAACCCGCCCTTGTGCGCTTTCCCCGGCACGTCCGGTTGCACATGGTGCCATACCCAACGCAAGTCCTCGATCTCCGAGCGTCCCATGAGCGGAATGCCTTGCGCATGTAGGATTGGGTCGTCGAACTCGAAATTGTTCATCCCGAGCTTGCGCAGCGGCTGTGCCAGAATGTCCCGCGCAATCCCAACGTACGGCTCCATCCACGGAAACACAATCCCGGTGCGCGGCGCGAGCGAAAACTGGCACTGTGTAATCTCTTTGTCGTACCATTCGAGGTCGTCTTCCTCTTGGCCAGCGATCTCGCGCGTTTCGATGTCGTACGTCAGCAGGCCGCGATCCGACTCGGCGACACGGCGCGCAAACGCCAGCGCATCGTCGTGCGACGGGTAGCACGTGTAATCGACGGGCGGGCGCTCGATTGGCTGACGTGCGACCTGCACTGCCAGCTTCAGGTCGCGCAAGAGCACCCCGAACAGATTCATCGGCCCCCGGCGCAGATACGATGGATGGTACGTGGCCACGACGGGCAACCCGTAGCGTTCGCTCCAGAGCACGAACCCCCGCACATGTGTCACCGTCCGCTTCGTTCCGCCCCACGCCGTAAGCGCCTTGAGCGCCGTGTTGCCTAGCGCCAACAGGCATCGGGGCTTGTATTCCGACACCACCCGGTCGAAGTGCGCGCGGCAGTGCTCAATGGCCGATTCCTCGTACTCCGCTCCTTCGAGTTCGTTTGTCGGCACGAACTGCCCACGCTCCATGTACCCAGGCTGACACGCAACGACGTTCCACTTGGCGATCTGCTCGGGCTGCAATCCCGCAAGACGCACGGCGTTCGCCAGCACCGACCCCGCGTCGGCGTACGGGCGAAACGGCGCACCGTCGTTGCGCTCGCTTCGGCCCAGCGCCTCCCCGACCGCCAGCACGCCCGTTGAGGCGGGCAGGAAGCACTTCAGCCCCTCGGGCCGGGAGAAACCGACTCCGTCGTTCCACAGGCGACAGGGGCGGCATTCGTCAGGTTTAACGAGGAGCATTCCACTCCTCTAGCCAGCGCTCAACCTTGCCCGGTGTGCCGATATGACCCGCATCCAACCAAATCTTAACTGACTCAAGCACATCCGCCGCACTCTTTAGCACCTTGATCGCGTCGGGCAGATCAGTGCGAGCATGAGCGATGAAATCAGCATCACGCAACGCCCCGCACCGAGCCAGCGCAACATTAGCTTTTCTGTGCGTCATCTAACGTTCTTCCACAATGCGACAGCTAGAACACTCCATCACACCCGCTCGTGTCTCGACGCAGTACCGTTTGATCGTCCCCGGCTCAACCGGCTGCTGAAGCGCGCGCACTTTGTCCTCAAGCGAGACGACCCGGTGCTGAAGGGCTTCAATGCGGGCGGTCAAATTATACACATGGGCGTCAGTAAGAGTCTCCGCATCAGCGATGCATATAGTCCAGAGCAACACACCGAACACGATAATGAGGATGGATTGCACAATAATCTTCATCGCTTCCCTTTCTTCCGATCCCGATCCTCCTGCCCCCGCCGCAAATGCTCCGGGCAGCGCTTCACGTTCGTCGGCTGTTCGAGCGCCGGCTCAAACACACACTCGCATCGCACGCCGTCCGCGCCGACGAAGACGCACTGACGGGCGGGCTTGCGGGCGAGAGGGAAACTGGCGATCATACGCTCACCATTCCGTCACCACGCGCACGTCGGGCCAGCCTGTCTTGACCAACTCAGCCCGTACTGCCGCCCGGAATTCGCTGGCTTCTGGGTCCGCTTCCTCGATCAGCACCTCGGCGTACGACTCGCCTTCGTCCGTAGTCACCCAAGCGGCTTGGCGACAGGACAGATCGGCCCAGTTGATAGCTCCCCTTCGCAGCCACTCTATTTCTATTGCCCCGATCGCGTCATCCGTGGCCCGCCGGAGCGCGACCAACTGTTCGCGGGTCATGCGTTCCACTCCGCCAACCATCTCCTCGCGGCACACTCCGGCCGTTCGCAATGTTCTTCTGTGCATTGCGGATCGAACCCCAATAGTGGCTCTAGCACTTTCGCCGCCCGCTCCAGCATGTCGAGCGCGGCGGACAGGGCCGTGCGGGCATGGGCAACGAAGACCACATCGCTATCGTCTTGCATGGTCCGTCCAAACGCGACTCCATCGCTTTGAGGTGAGCGGACCAAAAAGAGGCGATGCTCCGCTCCCTGAAAGCCTTTCTCCACCCTCCACGGCCCCAGCGTCGCCGCCTTATCCACCAGCCCGAGACATTGGCATTCAGATTTGGTCATCGCTCGGCCTCCAGCCGACAAGCGCAGCAAATCGACGGGTAGGCCACCATTCCCACATCCTGCACTTGACGGCCCCGGCGTTTCCGTGGTCTTCGCAGAAATGGTGATCGCAGAAATCGCAGCAGGCTATAGCATCCTGGTCGCATGTCGTCTCTTCACAAACACGGTTTTGTTCAGGTTTCATTGCTCGTCCTCCATCGCGGCGTCGATAGCCGCACGCAGGGATTTCCTCACGAAATGGTTCCACGCAAATGATGTAGTTTCACCAACTAAATCGGGGTCTATCTCCACACGCCCGATATCTCCGCGTTTGTCTATCCAATCCAGCCGCTCCCCGTCCTTCCGCAGCCGCTCGACCTCGGCACGCGCTTCGTCGCGCTCCATCTCCAAATGCCCGCACTTCACCCGCCACTCGCAGGCGTGTTCGGCTTGTGCGATGACGAGTGCGCGTTCCAACTCGGCGATGCGCTCATTGCAGTCCTCATGCCTGAAACGTGTTTTCATGTCAGCTTCTCCCTCTCCGCCCGAAGGCGAATGATCTCATCCCTAAGTGGACTGCAAGCAATACAACCATCAGCAGGCGAATAATAATCCTTCTTTTGTATTGCTTGAGTTGCCCACTCCAGCGCCTCGATCCGCGCGTCAAGCAGGGCGCGGGAAACCACCTGCGCCATCTCCGCCACCTCTTTCGCCGTCATCGCCCCTTCTCCATCTCGTTTTGATCCATCAAAATCTCCAGCTTCATGTCGCCGTCCCATCGCACACGCACTGTCAAGTCATCGCCAGGAAGGCTATCCGGCCACATTGCTTCCATCTTAGCGGCGATCTCACGCAACTCCTTAGGACAGGTGAACCAGCGCACCGTCCCAAATCTTTGTATGCTCATTCGTCCCCTCCGCTCTCGCTCCAGTTGCCTGATCCGCGCTTCCAACTCCACGAACTTGCACGCTATACACAAGTGGTCAAGGTTCTCGTAGAGCCACACAGTTTCAATAACAAGATTGCACGAACGACATTTCATGCCTCCGCCTCCCGCCGCTTTTTGTTTTGCCAACGTAACACAGCCTCACTAGCCTTTTTCCTGCGCTTGGGCGTCGCACGCATCCACGCATATACCCATCTAGACATGCATGGCCTACAATATGTACGTAATTGCTTCCTGCCCCTAACTGTGCGCGTCCCAAATTCGTCGGGCATCTTTGCCAACTTACATTTGGGGCATATCTTCGGCTCAATCAACCGAAACGGATTAGCAAGCGCCACGTTCCGCCTCCCCAGCGCACCCCGTCCGCATCTCGCACGGGTTCGGGTCGCCGCACTCAGGGCAGAAGCCCTCGTGCTCTATGTTAGGAGCTTTTGATATCACTTGCCCTACCACACGCCCCACAATGCGTGCTCGTATGGGCGCATCCATCAGGTCCAGCACCCGCTGTCCCTTGCGCCACAAATACGCCTCCCACGCCCGCCGCCTGAACTCCTTGCGATTATCGTATCCTTCAGGCGCGTCCTGCCCATCCGCGAACCCGCGCAGCGGCACCTCAAGCGCACTCGCCGCCGCCAGCGCCCGCGTGAGCGCAATCTTACGCCCCGTCTCTTTGACGAACTGGTCCTCGTGGGAGCACGTGGTGCGGGCGCTCGCCACCCGCACCCACATGTCCCCGTCCCGACGTTCCACTATGCAGTAGGTGGTGCGGCTTAACAGAGAGCGCTCAAACGTCGCCCGATATTCGCACTTGCCCCATTGCCAGGTCATCTGCCCCCCCATATGTCGCGCTCTAGCTTTTTGATAGACAGTCCGAGCGCAAACACAACAACCACGACTAGAATGATTATCAGCGTAGTCATGCGTCCCCCAACTCCTCAATCAACTCCGCCTCCTCGCGCAACGCCAGCACCGCGTCCGGGTGCGCATCCGCCCACCGATCCCACACCGACCGCACGGCGGGGCGGGGGAAGTGGTGCCACCCGCACCCGCACCTCCCCTCTAACGTCGAATCATGCACCGTGCACATGCTCGACATGCTACGCCTCCGTCGTCGCAACCGCCTCGGCCTTGCGCGCCGCCCGTCTCGCGGGTTTGACCGCAGGCGCTGATCGGCGCTTCATAATCCCGTTCACGATATTGAACACCGTGCGCACCTTGTCGTCCTCTTCAAACGTGAAAAAGCTAACAACGCGCTCTTCGTCTGAGATTCGTTTCATCTTGTCTCCTTTGGTTTGTTGTCCCGATTCGGGCGCGTTCGGGACCGACGCCTGCAAACGGAGACGCTTGGCGACTCCGTCACCCTGCGGCACACCCTCCCGAGGACAATGCGCCGCTCCCGCCCTCGGGGCACCTAGCCGCTTTGCAGCGCGGCCCGAGGGCTGAACCTTGCTACTCCAGCGGAATTATGTCCCTCGTCACGCGCACCGTGTGCACTTCCACCAGATCGTAGATGGCGACCGTCTCACCATCCTCGAAAGAGCGCAGCGTGGACTCGGCGTCAAGGACATCTTCCCCATACAAAGGTGGTGTTACATACAACACCTCGGGAAACTGGTACTTGGCGGGCACCTTCTTTGTTTTGGCCATCAGAACGGCACCTCGTCCTTTGCGTCGCACACAAAATCCGTCACGTTGAACTGCGCCGTCACCGTCTGCCCGTTCACCGACACCTCCGGGTTGTGCCGACCGTCCGAGAGCGCCGGGAAGTTGCGCATCCCCTTCAGAACGGTCTTGTACTTCTTTTTCCCGCCCTCCGTCTCGCCGTCCTCGACGCTCGCTTCCCACCGGCCCTTGAGCGTCCCAATCGGCTCACCTGCGATCGCGTTCTGCACCAGCCCGTACAACTCCTGCAAAGTGGCCCGCGCCGGCGCCGGCTGGCCAATCGACTTGAGCCATTGGTGAATCGGACTGGTCTTCGCGCTCTCGAAGATCAGCGACGTGGCGTTCGTGAACACGTTGGCGTTGTTGTAGTACTCGCCAGGCGCGATCACTTCGCCCTGCAAATGCACCATGAAAAACCGCTTGCCCGTTTTCTTGCTCGTCAGCGGCCCGTCTGAGAGATCAGCGGGCGAGAACCCACGGTTGCCGAGCTTGTATTTCACGCGCAGCCCGCCCTTCACCTCCGGCGGCAACAGCGAGCCTTGCAACGACTCGACGGTCTCGTCATACACGACCTCCTCATCCCACCCCGGCGCAGCGTTCACGCTCACTGGCGCGTCGTCGATCGCCGGGGCCATTCCGTATTCGTAATCGGTCATACGTCTCCTTTTGTTTGGTGCTCCAGCACTTGGAGCCGTTGCACAAAGCTAGTCCCGTCCGCCATGCGCTCGACGGGGTACTCCAGGCGCACACACGAAGCAACCGCATTCAGGTTGAACCGCCCATGCGCAAACTCGCACTCGTAACCGTTCTCGATCTCGCCCTCGACCACAATTGGGCCGTCGGGCGTTTTGACGTGGATCATGAGGTGGGTCACGCAATCTCCTCCACACTCACCGCCCGGTCCTGCACCTCGCCAAACTGCCTTAACTCGTCCCACGCCAGCGCCTCCGCTTCCTGCGCATCCATGACATCCCGAAACTCCGCCTCCAGCGTGATCGTCGCCGTCATCTTCACTCTGTAATCGGGCATTCCCTCTCCTCCGCTAGCGTCATGCACCAGTCCACCTCGCGCCACGCCTGCTCATTAAACACCGTCGCCTCGCCCGCACCCTTCCGCATGAGCGCCGTCTGCGCCGCCGTGAGCGCATTCGTGAATCGCGAATCGAACTCTCGCCCGATCCACACCGCATACGGGTGCTCTTTCACGCTCAGGAGCAGTGCGCCGCTCATTTCTTCACCTCGGGCACCAGCATCTCCTTTGCTACGTAGCATTTGTAGCGCCGCCCGTCAGTTTTTTGCTTACCTACCACTCGTACATCCCGTAATACGACTGGACGTACGCAACAGTCCTTGAGTTCATAGTATGACTCCATACACCGCTGCGCTGCGTGTCTCGTTGCGAACTTGTGGAAGCCAAATGGATAATGTGTGTAGGGGGCTGCGTCAAGCCTCAAGTACGTCACACCAGCAAATCCGTGTGCCTTATGCCACACATTTGGAGGCACAAACTCTTGATACACGGCAGTATAGAACGTCTCAGCACCACTGCCATAGCCCCGTCTGAACACCCCCCAAGCCCGCACCTCCCGCTTGTTCGGCTTCAACCGCTCGTCAATCGCAATCAAACACATTATTTCTTCTCCCCTGCCAGCGCCCGCAAAGTCGCAACCCGCTCATCCACCTGCGCCTTCCAGTCCCGGTCCAACCCCGTCGCCCTGCCCACCAGTTCATCCTCCAGCCGCATGTAGTCCGCGAGCGTCCCACGATTCGGATCATCCGCCGTTGTCTGCGGCACAAAGAACCCCTTCGGCCAACGCTTCGTCAACTCTCCATCCAGCTCTGCCGGAGTACGCGGCTTGCACTTGTAAATCGCCCCAATCTGGTCTGGGTGCGGTCTGAAGTAGCACAACACGACCGCGCCGCTGTTGTCCTTGCGCGCCACGCCCTCGAAGTGGATCACCGTGCCGAAGTGCTTCAAAATGGAATCGGTCGCCGCTTTCCCTACAATCGAAGGCCCGCGCACCGTACGTTTCGTATCCTCTTCCTCGCCCTTGGACTCGTGCGAAGTCCAGATCACCCGATCCACCGGCAACGAGTTGAACTGTCTCACCAGCGACGTAGTCTCCCGCTGCACCCACCCGTAGTGTGCTCGCGAGTTGTTACAGAACTTCTCATCGCCAGGCATCCCCGTCTCTTTGGACGTTTCTTTCCACTCCCCAACAACGCCCTCGCCGATGATCCGTCCGTGCTCACGCAAATCCTCCAACAAGATGTCCGCCATCCCGCCCATCGGGTCGTTCAGGTAGAAACCGACGCGCTTCCACACCTCGGGCGAGGGCGCCAGCCAATCCTCCACCCGCAACGGCACGCCGTCACGTAGCTTTTTGTGTCCGTCTGGCGTCGGCCAGAACCCGACCGACAGTTTGCGCAGCATGGTGCACGGAAACTTCGCGCCCATGACGCTCAGTACCTCAATCACTCCAAGCTCCGCGAGCGGCTCAATCGGTTTAGGGTTGCCGCCGGCGTCGATGTACCGCCCGGTGCGCCCGCCCGTTTGCTCATACAAATACTTCGCCGCAAACCCGAGATTGATCGTCTTGCCTAATCCGGAATCGCCAAAGATCAGCACGCTTTCAGCCATGAAACACCTCCACAACCGCAATAATAGCGAGTAGAAGCACGAAGATCCCCACGCTGATCCACACCGGCGACAACACCCACAACCACGACCAGTCAATCACATGCAACAGCTTGAGCGTGATGAACACGATTGTCAACAGGCCTGTGAACCCGATGCCACCGCCCGAACTCGATTTGTCAGCCACGCTCGTCCCCCCTCGTCACCCGTTGCGCGAACCGCACCAGCAAATCCAACACCCCAAGCACCGCGCACGCTCCGAGCGCAAACATCACGACTGCTACTACCGTCGTCTCATTCACCTGTCCACCTCCTTCGCTTTCTCCGGTTTCCACCCCAAATGCTCCAATCGCACATACCGCTCTGCCATGCCCGCTCCGTGTGCCAGCACTGCACAAAGCACGAACCACTCCTGCCACTTGAGCGCCAGCGTCCCCGCCCCCCGCATCGGCTCACCCTCTTCGTGCAGGAACCAGCGCGTTTGGATCGTGTCGCCCTCAGGCGGCTCCGAGCACACTCTCAAGACGAGCATCTGGCGTCGGCCTCCCGTGTTCGTCGCAACCGCTCCCCGTCGTCTGCCCACTCGCCCCGAAACCACGAATGCTGTGTCTCCCACCACCCGCCCGCATCGAGCGCCTTGAGCGCCGCATTCACCGCCTGCGTGTTCTCCGTCGTCCGTAACTCCGCTTTCCGTCTCAGCCCGAGTGCGAATCGCTTCAACCGTGCCCAAATGTAGATTCACTTCCGTAATCACTCTCGCCTCCCCGTTCACATCGTCCGCAACAAAACCGCCCACAGAACCGCCATGCCCGCCACGTAGATCGCCGCGCCAAGCACCGCACGAAATGCTACCCTCATGCGCCCCTCCGCCAGTACGGCGTCTTGCACGTCTTGCTCGGACAGCGCAACGGCAGCCGCCAACGGTTCGGCTTCCACGTATGGCCGCACCGCCGGCATTCTAGCGGGAGCGCCACGTACACGTCGCTCCCGCACAGCCCACATTCCACTTCTTCCGGTTGCGCCTGAGTCTTCACTCTCACAGTGTACCCCAATCCCACTCTCGTGTCAAGCCCCCCGCCGCGCTTTTTCCACATTTCCCACACCTCGCGCGCTTCCTCGTTGGTCAAATCGATAGGACAGGGCCACCCGCGCACGCTGCAATTTAACACAACATTTTGCCACGCACCTTGCCACCCCTCGAAGGCATACACCCCCGGCATCCGCCACGCATCCCGCCATCCCTTCGCCCCCGAGCACCGCGCGCATTTCCGCCCCGCCAGCACCGTCAACACGATCCGATGCTCGTATTCGTCCCAAGTCATCGGAAGCGCCTCCATACGCCCGCCAACTCTGTCAGTGTCAGCCAACGTTGGGCCGCAAGCGTTAGCCTGCCCGCTTGATCGCACTCTTGTATGAGTCGCCTCTCTTCATCCGTGAGCGCATCAAAGAGCACCTCATGCCAAACTCTGCCAACACACATTCGCGTTAGCAGGCTCTCTAAATACCCATCCCGGACGTGCCTTCGCGAATCAATCCCCAACTTTAGCAGCGTTCCGTCCCAACACGTCATCGCCCCAACCTCCCTGCGAGCGCTGCCAACGTCACGAGCCGCTCCGCCTCGGGCGTCAGCTTGCCGATGCGGGCGCACGCTTTCACCAGATCGAGCCAAGGTCTCGCCATCCATCTTGGATCGGGCACACCAATGGCATAAGCCAAATCTATCGCCCACACTTCCCGTCCGCTGGGCAAACCAAGCGCTTTACGTGTTACTGGCCACGTGAAGCGTCCGTACTCGTCTCGAATGCCTCCAATAAAGTTCACTTCTGCACCAGTTCGGGCGCATGATGTGGCACCCGCCACACATACCCGTTCCCCAGCGGATCGTCAAGCGCTCCCTCGAAGCAGATGCGCTGAAACACACACTTGGACGGCCAATCGCAGCTTCGCCGATGCTGCGGCCAAAACTCATCAAGCCACGGTAGCGTCGGCTCCCGCACTTGGTCCGCATCTTCCGTCAGCAGCCGCGCCACCCGCCCCTCCTGCCCCGCCATCTGCCGTCGCCACGCTTCCATCTCGTCCCGCTGTCTGAAGTATGGCACGGGCGTGATTACAGCGTGTGCGAGCGGATCACCCGCCTCCGGCTGCACCGCGCCCGACGCCAGCATCTCTACCCACTCCCGCACCGACGTGTGCTCCCACACATTCACCCGCTCCCACTCGTCCCCCAGATTGTGATACGGGTTCGCGCTCGGGCGCGACCGATGGTACTTGCACGTCTGCGGCTCGACACAAGGCACCTTCGTCGTCCACACCCACTCCGCCGGCCCAAACTGACTCACCTTGCGCCACGGACGCACCAGCGGCGAGTCTTGGCGCCAGCCCGACCGCGCATTCCGATCTCCTTTGACGAGGTAGTCCATCTGGACGCCCATCAACTGCGCGGGCCGGTCCTCACGCGTCAGCCTCTCCTCGATGCCTGCAATCTCGCTCAACCCCTGCATGTCGTGCCGCGCCTCCTCATCTCGCGTCTGCGACCACTGCGAGGCGGTCTTGAGCGAATACACGTACAGGTCGTCCGTCTCCCGTTGGCGCAACAGGGCGTCGGCTCGGGACATCCACACGACCGGCTCGCCATCTACGCACTCGTACTCAGCCGATTGATTCGGCCCGCCACCCGTCGGTGTTTGAATCGAGATATACCTGGGTTGCAAGCGCGTCAACTCAAACTCATCCTCCCGCTCCGTCTCCAGCACCTCAAACTCTCGCGTCAGCTCAGGCCAGCGCCGCACCGCAAACACCCGCACCAGCGCCTCCGTCAGCGCCCGCTGTTCCGCGACCGTCTCCGCCGCGTCCGTGTGCGGGTCCGCAAACCCGCGCCTCCCCACCTCCGCATCGTACGCCGCGACCGCACGCTCGACGCCTTCCTCGACGCTCTTTCCTGCGAGCACTGCGCCCACTCCGACGTGCACATACGTGCCCGTTGTTAACGGGACGCTCAACCCAGCGAGCGCCAGCCCATGTCCGCCCCAGTGGTAGCCGAGGAACCGAGCCCTCGGGCACCTCTGAAATTCTATCGAGCGCGACCGATCCGTCAGGATTTGGTTCTTTGTTTCCATAGCTTGTATATCTCCTCTGCTTCATCATTTGTAAAATTCAGCGGACAAATATTGCCTAGTGGAAGCCGCCCCGCTTGTATATGCGCTTCAAGCCTATCTGTATCGTCTCGATATACCCCTGCGATGGGCAGCTCCCACCACTCTTTGGTTAACGCATCATATATACCCTCATTGGCCGAAAACACACGCAATCCGTCGCCAGCGCCGTCAGCGCCACGCGCCGCTCATACTCTTCCCACGTCATCGCTGGCGCTCCTTCCAGAGTGCGTACACCTCGCGGGCTTCCACCAGTGTAAGAAAGTGCCCATCAGGACATGTAGCTCTGCATGTGTCTACATACGCCCCAGTCGGAGTAATGAAAACGTCCGCCGTGGGCCACTGCCGCACGTAATTGGGAAGTGCGCGCTTTCCCCCCAACCCGCACACCTCGCAGGAGCGCCCCGCCAGCACCTCAAGCATCACCCGCCGCTCGTATTCTTCAAGCGTCATCGCTTGTGCCTCCGTTTCAACCTTCGCCACACGTCCCGTGCTTCCGCGTTGGTCAGTACGAGCGGACATTCGCCAGTGATTGAGTTACAGGATTTTATGTCTTTGACTGGCACGCGCAAGGACGGGTTCACCCAAGCAAACACTCCCCACGTCGGTCGCGTCCGCACATACCAATCAACTGGTCTCTCCATACACGCCTCACACCGTTTGCCCGCCAGCACCAGCAACGCGCACTTCCGCTCGTACTCCCGTAACGTCATCGCCCGCCGCTCTTCTTCCGCCCCCGCATGTTCTGCCTGTACTGGCGCCCGCGATAAAACTCCGTCTCCGGCTGCACCACCACGCCCAACCCGCCCCCGCGGTCCAGCCGCATCAGTAGCTTGCGCGGCACCGGCTCCCACACTGTCCCGCTCTCGTCCTGCGCCAGCCCTGCTACCAGCAACTCCGGCTCTGCGTACTCCCACGCATGAGCCGTGTGACATTCGGCGCACTCATTCACCCACCCCGGCTGCCCTACTCGCGCGGGGCACTCGTCGCCGCACCAGCGGCATGTCGTTTGATCCATTGATCGATCCATTCGTCCACGTCCTTTAGTGTTTCCCCGAAATCAGTATACTTCCACAAACGGCACCCGCCACACACAATCCATCCTTCCGTATCTCTTTCGGATGCATAATCCCATACGCCCGAAAACGGAACGATATAATCCGGGTCGGCCCGTTTTTCGTCACAGCTCTCGCACCTCCCGCCCGCCAGCGCCCACAGCGTCAAGCGTCGTTCAAGTTCTGCGTCCGTCACGTCGCCTCCATTCCGCGTAGAGCGCGTGGGCTTCGTCACGAGAGAGATTCAGCGGACAGGGAGTACTTCGTGCATAACGATGATGTGTGTCCACACGTTCGTCCGTATTTTCATATGCAACAAACACCCCCGCCATCGGTAAATACGGATCGCCCCGTTCAAAGCAAGCGCACGTCTCCCCCGCCAGCACACACAACGCCACCTTGCGCTCCAGGTCTTCAAGCGTCACCGTTACGCTCCTTCCACATACGATACGCCTCGCACGCTTCCGCGTCGCTCAAGTTGAGCGGACATGGATCATTAAGCATCCGGCCCGCTACGCTGTGTGGCTCAATACACGAGTTGCACATGTACACGCCGGGTATTGTCCTCCATCTTTCTATCGGCCTATTCCATGTACCGTCCTCGCACCGCAAGCACAAACAATCCTTCCCCGCAAGCGCCACCAGCGCAATCCTCCGCTGATACTCATCCCAGGTCATGCGTCCTCTTGTATGCCTCCAATGGCCGCTGTACGGTGCGCGATTGTAGTTACACATGCGCCACCGCCTGATTGTCTAGTAGCAACACGCTTGGCACCGGAAACAAGTCCGACCGCTCAAAACACACGCACGTCTTCCCTGCGAGTGCAACCAGCACCACCCGCCGTTCATGCTCCCACAACAGCCGCAAATCTTTCTCCCGTTGCGTCATTTCCCCGCCAATCTCGTCAACGCTAACCAACGCTCCCCGTGCTCGATCCACCCCCGCATCTCAGGCGTCAGTGTGCGCTTGTTCTTGTACTCCCGTATGAGCCGCCGAAACGTGCTTACGTCTGCGTCGCACCTGAACAACGACCAGAACAGAGGCAATGCGTCCGATTCCCTTAAATCCCTTAAATCTCCCACATGGTGGCCCCAAATGTTCCAAAACTCGACAGAGTATGGTATTTCTTTGGGCACTGACCCCTGTTGCAACTCCTCCCAAAGCGTCATTTTCCCTTCACCTTCACCACCTGCGCCCACCCCGGCACGCCCTCCACCGTCCCATGCTCCACCACGCACACAATGAGCGGCACTGGCGTCGCCCGCTCTGGCCACGGCGTGTACGAATCAGTCAGGCACACGATCACCCCCGCTCGCGGGCGCAACGCAAGCGCCTTCTCAATCCCCACCCGCATGTCCGTCCCACCCCAACCCGAGTGTTTCTTCACCTCGCGCATCGATCGTACCCGTTGCACCTCTTTCACCTCCGCATCGCACCCAATGTACCAAGCCCGTCCGCCAAGCGCCTTAATCACCCCCTCCGCCTCCGAGCGCACCAACCCAAGCGTCCCGCTCATGCTCCCTGACTGATCCCCTAGAATCGCCCCCACCACCTCGGGCGCCACCAGACTCGCCGTCAACAGGGGCGGTCTTGGCCGGCGCGACGGCCTGCGATACGAATAGTCCACCTTCCCCCGCGCCACATCAACCGCCGCCACGATCTTACGCCGCAGAATGCTCTGCCACGGCACCGTCGGCGGCGCCAGCACCCCATCGGCCCACTCCACAACCTCGCCCGACAGCGTTCCGCGCGCCGCCGCCCGCTTGATATCCTCCGCCACCTGGCGTGCGATCAGCTTTCCTTCTGCGTTCCCGACCGTATCTGGAGCACCATCGCCTTGTGCCGGATCTTCCCACGGTTCAGGCTTGCCGTGAGCGCACGACCCGCACCGAACGTGAACGTTGATGCGCTTGGCGCCCTTTTCTAGCAACTGCGCATACTCCTCAGCCGTCAGCCCCGACTTGAAATTGAACGTCTCCGCGAATGCGCTCGCCTCGGGCAACTTCCCCCCATCCTTACGTAGCGGCCCGTTCAGTTCAATATCCCCGGCCAGGTTCGCAACGCTCACCCGTTCGCCCCCCGGCCCCACCAGCCACGAGTCACTCCAGTCCACTAGCCGCTCAAAGTGCCTCCGCACCAAGTGCCAAGCCTCATGCGCCAGTATCACCGCCACTTCCGCCATCGGGCGCTCGAAACTCTTGTCCGAATAGTAGACTCGCCAGTGTTTGTCCGATGCAAGCGTGTCGAACGGCACCTGCGCCTTCCACACTGGCACCATGCGCCAAAGCGCCGCCCCAAGGTAGGGCCATGTGAGCGCCGCTTCGTAGCGGGCGTTTCGGAATGCGGGGGGGAGGGTCATTTCGTCTCCCACTGCTTGATCCACCTCGTTAATTCCTTGCCTGCGGGCGCATTGGCTACTGCGTTTATGGCCGCGTCCATCTTTTTCCACTCTTGCACTGACATCTGCGCCCGCTTACGGTGTTTTATGTAAGGGCCGATTCGCTCCTTAAACTCTTGCACCGTCATTCCGTGCGGAAGTAACAACGACTCCAGCCGCCTATTGAATGCAGGCTGAAACTCCTCTTGATCTTGCCTCCACTTCGCCTGTTCCGCAAAATCTCGTATCGTTATCATTTCGCCTCCTTCGGCAACCGCCCGATCTCCTGCAAGAACCCTCGAAACTCCTGCATATCAGGCGTCCACGCCGCCTCCGACCACATCCCGTGCTGCCGCCCCCAGTCCGCGATGCCCGTGCTTGCCGCAGCCGCCACGTCGCGCTGCTGGCGGAAGACGTGCCCAAGCACACCCCACGCCTGCTTCCACGCAAGCGCCCTTGTGCTTTCGTGCTCCAGCCTGCCCAATGCGATGGCCATCATGCCGCCCACGGCGGCGAATGCGCGGTCTGCCCGCTCCGGCACTTTCCACTTGCGCGGGTCTGCGAGCGTTTTTTCGAGATCCGGCAAATCGAGATTCCGCCTCCACGCCAGATATTCGCCCGCCCCGCCAGCCCCGATCGCCGCCGCGACCAAGAAGTCCGTCTCCACGTCACCGTTCACGCCCGACGCCTCGCACCCAGCTTCAAGCTGGCTCACCATATCCCACGATCTGCGCGACGGCCACGCCATCGCCTCCACGCCGCTCCCCTCGGCCATCCGATGCAGCGCAGTCGGCCTGTGCCGGATGTATTCCCCGACGAGCGCCTTGCACACCGGCAACCGCTTGGCATACTCGTGCGCATCCATCGTCCGCAAGTCGCGCGTTAGAAATCCCCACCCCTCGCTCATGCCGCGCACGAACGTCCATGCGGGCGGGTCCCAGTTGAAGTGCAGGAATCGGTTTGCGAGCGCCGGCCTCAAATCGCCCTCCGCCGTCGCGTGCTCGGGCGGATTGCTTGCCGCCACAATCCGTACATGCGCCGGCAACGGCTCACCGCCCGCGTACCTCTCCAGTGCGACCCGCAAAAACGCCGCCTGCATCGCCGCCGGCGCGTTGTTCAGTTCGTCCGCAAAGAAAACAGTCGGACGCACCGATTCCAAGAGTGCCCGTATCCACTCATCCGGCAACCGCGCAATGCGCCCTTTCTGAGCCACCCCATACCCGCCAATGTCCTCAGGCAGCAACGTGGCGAGGATGCGCGTCACACACCCCCAACCCCACTCATTGCAGATTGCGTCCGCAAACCGCGACTTGCCCGTTCCGCTCTCTGCGATCAGATGCGCGGGCAGATTGACCTGCAACGCGACGGCCACCGCTTGCGGCGTCGTAAACGGCTGATGTTCTGGTCCGATCATTTCACGCCTCCCTCATTCTCCACCAGCACGCGCAGAATCTCCGCCTTCACTCGATCTGCGTAGTAGGTCCATCCCTCAGCGTGGTTCCACTGTGTACTGTTCGGAACGGCCAACGCAGCCTTTGTGACTCGCTGCGCCAGCGCCTCCGTTCGTGCGTTCGCCCGCCGCGCCCGCAACTCAGCATCGTACTCCTGCCGCAGATGCGCCAGTTCCGCATCTTCCGCTCGCGACGTTCTCTCTGCGCTCTCACGCAGACCCGCTTCCCCGACATGCCGGGCGAACGTTTCCAAGCTGTTCACGGCCCGCCTCAACTCCCCAACCGCGTCCACCAACTCATGCAAATGTTCCGTCTTCATTTCGCCTCCTCCAGCACACGCAAAACCGCCGCCTTCACTTCGACATCATAATACCCATAGGTGCTCAAATGTTTCATTGCCGTCACCTTGGTTGCAATCCGTCGCGCCAACAACTCGTTAGCGCTTGCAACGTTGTACCCCGCTGGCTCCGTGTTCATGATCGCCAGCGCCGTACGATACACCCGCCGCCCGCGCGTTGCCTCAACAGGCAGTTCGTCCTCCGTGAGCACCTCATACACGACGGGATACGCCGTGTCGCCCCTGTGGCTCGACTCCGCCCGATACCACACCTCCACACGCTTGAGCACCTCCGCCAAGCGCCGGCTGTCGCAAATGTCATACGTAAAGATCAGGTACTGATACATCTTTTCGTCTCCTTTCCTCATGAGCGCCCACCGCTCTACCCCCGCCGCGACCGTCCAATTTCGTGGCGGGAGCACAACGTTTTCGCCCTCTAGTCTATCCTCCTTTCTCAACACTCACAAGCTTTCACCACGGCAGCCAAGCCAAGCAAACGTACTTGCCGGCCATGTGCTTATCATCAGCCACCCCAGTAGCGAGCATTCGCCGCCTGCAACTGTTTGAGCAAGTCCGCGATGCGAATGCGCCCGCCGTTCGGCCCGCACTCGCCCGCGATGTACGCAAGCCAGCGCTCGCGGTTGAAATGCGGATTCTGCCGGGCGCAGAAGTCGGCTAAATGCGTAACATACAGAATCCAGCATTACTTGTGGGTTGTTGCGGATCAGCGAGGTAGCGTCCGCACCGTCATGCCAGTTTTGCAGGTCCTTTAGCGCCTTGCGCCAACTCAATGAAGTGTTTCTTCGTCATGAGAATGTCTCCTATCGTCCTTTCGTCTCTGCGGTTTGACTCCGCACTCCCCCGCGCCGCTCGGGTGCGGGGTGATCCGGATTCAAGCCGCACGGTAAACCATCCGTAGCAGCCGCCGACAACAAGCCATAGGCGCATCGGGCGGCAACATGAAGTAGTCGCCCCGCTCTGCTGAGTACTCGCCGCCGCATTTCTCGCAGAACAGCAGCGGACGGGGCTTGTCCGTGCCCACAAGTGCGGGCAGGTCTTGAACTCTGATAGCACGTCGTTTCATCTTCGCACCATCAGCCCCGCCACCAGCGCCAGCACCCACGCCCCCGCGAACCACAACAGCGCTACTTGCGCCACGCTCACATTCTGTATCAGGTTCATTTCGTTTCCTCGTTTCGTCTTACCTACCATCGCGCATTTCACCGGGCTTCATGCCACAATCGCACAACATACCCTTTAGTTCCGACAGAGCCGACTTGTCAATCTTCGCACTCCACTTTCGGAACTGCGCTGGTGTGTGAACGTGATGCTGGCCGAACTGTCCCATCACAGCGTTTTGAATGTGGATGTTACCAGCCTTGTCTTTTGAAATGTAGTGCTTCATCACGAATGTCATGTCCTTATGTCCCTTTCGCCTCGTTTCCGCCAACCTTCGCCCCCAAGTGTACACCATCACACGCCGGAGCGTCAAGTACCAATTTCAATCTTTTTCGTACCAGTACTCCCACGTCGCACACTCCATGCGTACCGTGCCACACCCAACAATTCCGCCCGCTTTTTCTGTCCGAGCACCATACGCCGTGCTGTTACCAAAGCGTCTACATCCGTAGCGGTAGGTTCAGCCTCCGCGTGCTCATACCCCCGCTGTGTATACGTCCGCGTCCACCGGGTCAAACCTCCGCACGGTGTAACGCACTCCCTCGCTCGGATCGTAGCGGTTGCGCTCCGAGCTGACAAAGTAAACCCCGCCGGCGCCCTGATACACGTACCCGAGCACCCGGCTCCCGAAGTGCTTCATTGTCTGCCGATCAAACCAATGCCCACCCGCCGCGCGATTGGCCGCTCGTATGGATGCGATTGTCCATTTCATAAACGCTCCTCCTAGAACAGCTTCCGGCACGCACACGTGGGCGACTCGCACAACCTGGCACCCACTTCCGCCGCGCGCGCCTGAATCTCCCGTACGTTCTCCCACTTCCGCCCGTGGTATGCGCACCCATCCGCCGCTACCCTTTGCCCCATGACATCCGCGAGCGTGGGCTTCCGTGCTTCCAGCATCGTCATCGGCACGGCGCCCACCAGCGAATAGTTGTGCCCCGGAGCGTGTCCGCTTCCATTCTTCACCACGTGTGTTATCCCGTTAAACTTAAACATTTCCCTTCACCTCACCTCAATCCTAAAGCCCCGCGCCGTGTGCGCGTCCAAACCGCTCTAGACCGTCTCAACCCGAAAGCGGTTGCGGTCATACGAGACATGCCCCACTGTCGCGTTGAGCTGTTGCGCCTGCAATTGCGCAACCTCGCGCGACCGAAAGTACGTCTGCTGCGGTTGCACCTTACCGCTCCCAAACCGCACCGGCTTTCCGCCGCGTGCCGTGTCAATCACTCTGTATCGTGTCATACCCAATCATGCCCTTTCTCGCTCTCGCGCGTCCATAGTACCTTTGGTTCATTTTGCGCTGGTACTTCCGCGCTAGACCGCGCAGTACGTCTCGGCCCGTTCTTCATTCCGATAGCAGACCACCTCGTACATGAACTTCCCCGTCGCGCGCTCGCTCAGCTCCGTCTGCAAGTGCCACACCTCTAACGGTTTGCGCCGGTAGATGTAGATGTAATGCACCAGCTCAACGCGCGGCAACTTCGCGCCGGTGCGTAACTCCGCAATCAGCGCTTCCCACGCGTTCGTGTACGTCTCTCCGTCCTCGGGCCGATTAAGACCCGCGACAACTTGCCAACTCCCGCAAAATGTGAATCATTTTCGTTTTCCTCGCTTTCGTGCTATCCTTAAATCGTGCCAGCTAAAGGCTTTTGCGCCAT
>ERZ1292629.1060-Hain-H43-01um-R1-1060-length-28760-cov-8_pt1 | contig 28760 bp, 30 predicted proteins | sample MGYA00564399_ERZ1292629 | MGnify/ENA primary metagenome ERZ1292629 (study PRJEB36523, sample SAMEA6512636) | groundwater metagenome | collected 2019-01-08 | study: AquaDiva: Metagenomics assemblies of 32 groundwater samples
TTATTTAAGGTGATGCCGCTTTGTGATTTATAAATTTGGAGATATCCATATGCCGGAATAAATAAATCCGTCTCAATTTTATATTGATGAAGACTTCCGGATAAGTCCTCCAAAATCCAATCTTTCAAATTTATATTTTCCGCCGAATTATTATAAAGCTCAAGCCATTCCTCACCGCTTGCGGGATCGGGATAAAGTTCGTTAATAATGATAGCATTGGAATAAACTGGCTCTGATATTGTAAAAGTAAATGTACTTGATTGTGTTTTAAGCTCACCATCTGATGAAATAATTTTCCAATAATTATGAGGGCAACTTCCGTAGTCTTCAATAATATTATTAGTTTCTAAATAATAATTTGTTTCTATAAACCCAGAATCGATTAAATCATTCATGCCAAGATTATTCGAACATCCTAAATAAAATTCATATGAAATCTCTTGACCTTCAGGATCGATTGAAGACAGCCAAGAAAATTCTACTTCACTGCCTATAAGTAAATCACTATTATTTAATGGCGCGGTTAATATTGGAGCTGATGGAAACTCATTAACAATTAATGAGTTTTCTGAACCAGGCGTTCCCATTTCGGTCGCGCTAGGATCAAAACCAACTGAGTCAATGGCTGTATGCCAGTTAGAAGTTTGGGTACCATCACCGGGAATTAAATTTCTCTCCATTGATTTCTTTGGTACAATATTGGAACTTTCTAACGGAATACCTGAACCATCATCAGCAGTATCAATGAGATTAGCAGGAATAGTCCAATCACCTTTATAAAGTTTAATTTGGAGATTACTATTGACTAGCGAAACAGCAAGTGAGACTAGATCTGGATCAATATTCAAAATTGAGTTTGCTATATCTTTTTTAGTAATAAGAAAAAAACCGTTAGCTTGTATAACTCCAGAACCAATGGTCAACATTTTAACTTCTGCACCGCCTGATTTTTTAGTAATATTCCAATTGCTAAGGTTAATGGGTAAACTGGTCATATTTCTCAACTCGAACCATTCATCATCGGAATCAGTATTTGATCCCATCCACATCACTTCATTAATTACCACATCTTGATAATTTACCTCCGCCGCTCGGGAATTTTTAGGCCATAATAATAATGAAAAAAACGCTCCCAAAAAAAGAACAAAAATTAAATATTTTGATTTCCCCATCTTATTTTTATATTAATTATCAAATTTTTAATTTGCAAGTCCCCAATCCAAATCTTCGATTATCATTAACTCTATAACTAATTATATATTTTTATATCTTTACATTAATATACGCTATAGCATAATTTAATGTAAAACTGTTATATGTGAAACAATAGGTTTATATTATTTCTTCTGATTATATCTTAAATTATTAATTTAAAATAAACCAAATTTTCTTTCTAAAATTTCTTGTCCGTCTAATTTTTCTACTAAAGCAAGTCTAACGAATGATCGAATATTATAAATTTCTTTTAGATAATCAACTTCTTCCTCGCAATTATATGGTGTAATCCAGACACTATCTTGTAAACGAAAAAAACCTATTTCTTTTAATTTTCTTGCTAAAGCATCCCGAGTATTTTTTTTATCTTCGGGAATATCAAAAACTACTAATCGCCATTTTTTATCCCATCTATTTGTTGTTTTTAATCTTAGATTTTCTAAATCAAAATAGGAAATTCTTTTTTGCCCGTGCTTTGTTATCTTAATAAAATCTTTATCTTTTCTTTGATAAAGTGTAACCAGTTTTTTCGATTCCAAATAGTACAGAGCGCGCATTAATTTAGATTTAGCACGTGTAATTCGCCTATGATAAGTAGAAACTCCTTTAACAGCATTTAATAAATTAGGGAAAGTTATTCCTATTCCGATAACGCTTCCTACGGCAATCAATTTTAAAACGAAAAAAGCAAAACTTTTTACTCTTAAATTTATTTTATTTTTCATATTGTTCTAATTATATCCTTACACATTATTACGCTATAGCATAAATAATTGAAACTTAAGTACTTAAGTATTTCTGTATTTAATTTAATTTTAAAAATTTAATTTTAAATTTTAAGATATTTAGATACTCGGATAAATAAATCATTTTTAAGAATCTTTTAAGCCTATCCCTCAACTCCGGCGCCTTTGATCACCGCCAAGGGTTTCATTTGAGCGACTTTTTTCGCCAGGCCGGCTTTGACTAAAACATCAATCACTTCGGTGATTTTTTTATAGGCCAGAGGGGATTCATCGGCTAAAAGCCGCCAGTCGCGGGCGTTATACAAAATATCACCCATCGATTTTTCAAAATCCTCTTTGGTAATTTGACGAAAGGCTTGCTTACGGGACATTAACCGACCGGAACCGTGATTGATTGAATACCAGCTTTTTTCAGCCTCATCGGTTCCTACCATTACATAAGAAGGTGTTCCCATTGAGCCAGGAACAATCGCCGGATGACCTGTCAAATAATACTTTTCATTAAGCATCGGATGGCCAGCCGGAAAAGCCCGCGTTGCCCCTTTTCGATGGACTAAAATTTTCTCTCCTTTGAATTCTTCAAACTTGGCAATATTGTGAGCGACGTCATAGACTAAAAACATTTCTAGATCATTTTTAGGATTTTTATTGAAAACTTCTTCAAAAGCCTCACGAATATCATGTGTCATCAACTGCCGATTGGCAAAAGCAAAATTAACCGCCGCTGCCATTGCTTGAAAATAATCTTTACCCGCTACTGATTCAATTGGCGCCGCCGCCAACCCGCGCCTGGGGATAAAAATATTTTCCTGTTTTGCCGCATTCATTAAAATCGAAAGATAATCACTACAAATTTGATGACCAAAACCTCTCGAACCAGAATGGACCATTACCGATATATTACCCTTTTTTAATCCAAATTGATTTGCAATTTCTATATCAAAAATTTCTTCTATTTCTTGAATTTCAATAAAATGATTGCCGCCGCCTAATGTAGCCAGTTGAGCCCGACCGCGAGCAATCGCCTGCTTTGAGACTTTGGCCAAATTTGCCCCAGCCATTTGACCTGACTCTTCGATGGATTCGAGATCTTCTTGCCAGCCGAATCCTTCAGCAACCATTTTTTTCGCTCCGCCATTGACAATTTCTTCAAGTGAAAAAGGTAATTCTCCCCGACGGCCTTTTTTACCAATGCCAGTGGGAATTTTTTCTTCAATTTTTATCATCAACTTTCGCAAGGTAGGTTTATCAATCTTTGCTGCTGAAAGATTTGTCCGAATAAGTCTGACCCCGCAATTAATATCATAGCCAACCGCCCCGGCAGAAATAACCCCTTTGCCAATATTAAAAGCCGCCACCCCGCCAATTGGCAGACCATAGCCCTCGTGAATATCCGGCATTCCCACCACCGGCGAAAGTACTCCCGGAAGTTTAGAAGCGTCTATTAATTGTTTAATCGAATCATCTTGTTGGGCTTGCTCTAAGAGTTCTTTTGATAAAAATAAATCAATTTCGGCTTGTCGATTATCACCTCTCGGCAATTGCCATTGGCAATTGCCGATTTGTTGAAAATTATTTATCATTAAGCTTAATTTCCCCGCCTTTATCTAATTCATCATGGGAAATCTCCCCTTCTTTTTCAACGGTTGAAGTCTGTTGTTGTGGGCTTGGCTGATTTTGTTGGTTTTTTTGCTCTTTTTCCATCAAATCTTGATAAGTTGTTGGCGGAGCGGTCTCTGGTTGTTCCTCCTTTATATCTTTATCTTCGGTTTGAGATTCTAAAACTCCCTCTCCTTCGATTATTCCTGGTTCTCTATCTTCTTTAGCCACCAGTTGATCGTGAAGTTCCATAATTTTTGAAGCCACTTTTTGAGGTTGAGGGACTGCTACCAGCAAAAAATTTTGACTTTGTTCGCCGGCGGTTTCGACTAAAACATCGCCAAAGCCGAAAAAAGTCGGCAAAAAACCCTTGATATCAGAAGAGACATCCTGAACTCGAAGAATTGAAAGTTGAGAAATTTTCCGGCCGAAAAATCCTTGCTGGACAATATCAACCACTGAATCTGCATAAATAATATAAACATCATAATAAAAGGAAATCCAGGCGACAAAAGCTACAGTTAAAGCAATCAAATAATAGATGGATAATCCCATAACTAAAAAATTTAGCAGCATACCTTTAAATACTTGCGGCTGGGTGACAAGAGCAATAATCAAAATTATTGCCGGCAAAATCAGCATTGCTGTTGAAAGGAGAAATTGGCCTAAAAAAGATGCCCAATGCCGGCGAATAAATAAAACAATTTTTTCTTCTTCCAAAGAACCCGGAATTGGAAAATTATATTCGGCCATTTTTACTCCACCTAGAATAAATCTGTTAGACTTTTACTCCATTCAAAAGTCATAAAAAATCCTAAACTGACAATAATAATTACAATAATTGCCACACTATAGATCAGAACTGCCAAAGGAATAACATCGCCTTTAATTCTCATCGCCATCACCCGATAAAGCCCATAGACATTAAAAATAATATAGGCAAAAAGAAATAAAAACCAAATAATCAAAAAAATGTACATATTTTTTAAAATCCGAAATTCGAATTTCTAAATTCTAAATAATATCTAAATTTCAAATTTTCAAATTATTTTTAAACTTTGAATTTGTTTAGGATTTAGGATTTCGTGCTTCGAATTTTTTATTTTTTAGTCTATCATATGTCCGTACATTGTCAGCAGTCCCCCGCCGTGATCGATAATTACTAAATTACCATAACCACCGTAATATTGATGTAAAACAATATCACCGGCGGCGGCGGCCCGAATCGGGGCGCCGTAGCCGGAGTTAGCCGCCATATCCAGGCCCGTATGAAAAGAGTACCAAGCTGTCCAGCCGGCGGGCCCAAATTCTTGAGTTATTCGATAATCCGACATTGGCCAAGCTAAAACCCCGCCTAAATAATTGCGGGGATTAACCGGCGTGCCGTTTAAGCGGACCTCAAAATGAAGATGTGGACCGGTGGAAAAACCGGTACTGCCTTCATAACCAATAATATCACCCTGATTAACATAGCCATATGAAACGCGATTGCCCCTTGACAAAGCGGCAATTTGGGCATTTAGTTGATTTAGCGACGCCCGGGCTTCGGCGGCTTTCTGCTCATAGACCTTTTGAGCATCAACCGCAGACTGCATCATTGTCGCTTTGGTGCTTTTTTGACTATCTAAACCCCGTTTTTGGGCTTGCTGTTGGGCTTGTAAATCGGAAAGCTCGGCTTTTTTCTTTTCCAGCTCGTTTCGCTGATTTTCAAGTTCGGCTTTAAGCTGTAAAATGGTATTTATGGTGGTTTCAATTTGAAATTCTAAAGCTTCAATATATTGGGCTTTATCAACAATTTCTGATAAAGAATTGGAACCGATAATAATTTCTGCAGTTGACCGCTCTGGACTTTCATAAATCACCCGCATGGTTTCATGAAGATTATCTTTTTGGACCGCCAGTTCTTGCTCTTTTTGCTCAATTTGGGCTTGGGTTTCGTCAATTTTGTTTTGGGTCAAATCAATATCATTATTGGTGATAGCAATTTGGGCCTCAATTTGGGAAATACTGGCATCCAAAACAGCAATTTCATTTTTAAGATTTTGCGCCTCTTTCATTTTATCATCAGCGGCTTTTTTAGCGGCGTTAAGTTCCTGACTTTTCTTATACTGCTCTTGACGTAAAGTATCTAAATCCGCCGCTTGGGCGAATTGAAAATTAAGACTGGCTAAAATCAGCAAAACAATAATGGTTAGCGCTTTAAAATAAGTTATCTTTATAATTCTCATAGACATTTTGCTTCTTTCGCTTCAAATTTATTATACCATTCTTTTCAGCTTTTTTAGCAATATTTATTAATTGAAACAAAACCGGCCCCGCCGATGAGGCGGGGCCGGACAAAGCCCAAAGAGATAGAAGAGACAAACGCCCTAAGTACAAACACTAGGACGCTTGCGGCCGAACACGCACACGCAAACGAGGAGGGTTGCCCCATTGTCGCGGAATCCTTGGAGCCACCTGTCCCCCCCGTCAAGCCTGACGCTGAACATGCCATGGAAGCCATCGCAATAGGTGAGGGGATCCGAGAACACCAACTCCCACCCGCCCACCGGCTGGTCGGGGTTCTGCAGGCGGTACTGCGGCCCGGCTTCCGCCGGAAGCTTCTCTCCGCCGATCTTCTCGATCGCATCGAACAACTGAGCCGCAGTACCTCCCCGTGACAGACCCAGCTCGGCGTTGGTGGCCCGGTAGAGATCGAGGGTCGCAGGCTCCGAGACCAGCGTGATCCGACCCAGGAGATCATCAGCACCCCTCTCGATGCGATTGTTACCGTCGATGAGCGCCCGGCGGAGATCCTGCGCATTTCCGAAGGTACCGATCTGGATCTTCGCGAACGGCGACCTCCCAATGAGCGACAGCATCGCTTCGCGCTCAGCCGCCAGTTCGTCGAATAGTCCGAAGAGCCGCTTCTGAAACTCAGGATGACCCTTGACTAACTCGAGTTTCTGGGCACCCCCATGGTATTTGCGCGAGGCGTCTTCAACCATCCGACCCATATGCCTCGCCAAACCTTCGGATATAGGCTTCACTTCTTTGGAAGTACGCTGATTCATCTGATTCATCAGGTAGCTTCCTCCTTGCGTTTTAGGGTCTTCGCCTGACCATTTTGCCCGCCACACGGCGGGTTTTGGTACTTTCGAGCCCTAAAGCTCGAATTGTCTATATTATAAATCGTTCCGTCCCAAAAATCAAGTCATGGGGCTTGATTTTGGAACATATTCTAAATATTTTCAAAAACTGCTTATGCCCTCGCTGATTTTAATTGCTTAAATTGTTTTTCCAGTATCTCAATTCTTTTCTTTAACTTCAAAATTTCGGCGCTGACTACCCTAGTATCTTCATCAGTTCTTTTCGAGAGCTGATCTAATTTCTCTCTAATATCATTGATCTCTTCATGAACCCGACGAAATTCGTCATGCATTGCCGTCTTCACTGATTCAATTTTTTTATCAACACCATCAATTTTTTTATCAAGCCCATCAATTTTTTTATCAACACCATCAAATCTTTGATCAATACCATCAAATCTCTTTGAAAATCTTTCGCCCATTTCTATAAAGCCCGCTTGGGTCATTGCCGCTAAATCATCAAGGGTAATTTTTTTCTTTATCATTTAGCTCCTCTTTTTTAAAAGTAAATTATTGCTTAGATTTTTGTTAACCCACCTGATTGTAATTTATCTCTATATCTTCAGATATTTCCTAATACTAAACAGCGAACAGCCGATGCCGATGAGGATTCCTACCCCCAACTGGAGCAAAAAGATCAGCCAAAGATGGGAAGTGAAAAAATGCTTCATATTTTCCGTTACTGCCTCACCCAAATATTTTGTTGTCAAGGGGCTCAAAAACATCAGCATCAGCCACATTAAAATTAAAGCTAATAGACAGGCCAAAAAACCATAGAGAATACCCTCGACAATAAAAGGAAAACGGATAAAGCGGTCGCTGGCACCGACTAAACGCATAATTTCTATCTCTTCTTTGCGGGTAAAAATTGTCAAACGGATGGTATTTAAAATCACTAAAATCGAAATAATGATAAAAATGATTGACAAAACCGCCCCCATTTTTTGGACAAAAGAGGTAATTGCCAGCAGTTTATCAATAATTTGTTTATTTTCTTCATAGGAAATTTTATGAATGATGGAGGAGAAATCCTCCCCTGAAAGATAATCGGCGACATTTTGAAGATTTTCCGGATCAATCGCTTTAATCGCCAATGACCGAGGCAAAGGATTTTCTTCCGGGGTGACTAATTCTTTAATCCGCTGATTTTTTTGCCGTTCGTTCCAGATTATCAAAGCTTCTTCTTTGGAAATATAGCGGACTTCTTTGACATCGCCTCTTGCCGCCAGCTTTTGCTGGAGGTCACTTATTTCTTCGGTTTGGGCAGAATCTTTAAAATAGACGGTAATATCCATTTTGGCTTTGATTCTGTCGGTGGCGGCGCCGATAATGATTAATAAAATTACAAAAAGAGAAATAATCAGTAAGGTTAAAGTCATTACTAAAGTCGAAGCCAGCGAAAGCCAGCGGTTTCGCCAGAAATTTATTAAACCTAATTTGCTAATTCTTTGAGCAGAAATCCAATTCATTTTTTACTTTTTACTTATTACTTTTTTACTTAAATGACATATCCTCCCCGAACTTTGTCGGAAACCATCCTCCCATCCTTTAACAAAACCACTCGGCGCTTGAGACGGTCAACAATCGATTTATTATGGGTAGCTAAAATAACAATTGTTCCTCGCCGATTTATCCGGCCTAAAAGCTCAATAATTTCCCAGGCATTGATCGGATCTAAATTGCCGGTTGGTTCGTCGGCAATCAAAATTTTCGGGGAATGCACTAAGGCGCGGGCAATGCTGACTCGCTGTTTTTCTCCGCCCGATAATTCATCGGGGTAATTATCTTTTCTTTTAATCATTCCCACCAAATCCAAAATCCGCGGGACTTTTTCAAAAATCTCCTCCGGCGACGCCTCACAGACCTCCAAGGCAAAGGCGACATTTTCGTAAACGGTTTTTTGCGGCAGTAGTTTAAAATCCTGAAAAACCACCCCGATTTTACGACGGAAATAGGGCAATTCTTGCGGCTCAAGACCAACAATATTGCGACCGGCAATTAATATCTTGCCTGAAATCGGTTTTTCTTCACAAATTAATAATTTAACCAAGGTTGATTTCCCGGCTCCCGAAGGACCAACAATTGAAACAAACTCCCCTTTGGATATCTTAAGACTTATGTTTGCTAAGGCGCAAATTTTTTCCCCGTATGTTTTCGACACCCCGATTATTTCAATCAAAATTCTCCTTTAATCTATTTTAGCAGGAAAATGAATTTAAGCCAATTTTGAGGAGATTTGACGATTACGCTGTATATTCATCTTTTTAAAAAATCTTTCCCAATCTTTAAATTCTTGAATTTTTTCTTTGGTAACTTGCCTTCTTAGCTGATCAAGCTTTAAAGATTTCTCCGACCATAAATAGGGATGAATTAATATTTGAAGCTGGGGATATTTCTCTGACATCCTGCACAAGCAACCATCATGCCATTTTTGACAACTATCGGAGAGATATTTGATATTGTGAGTAAACTGCGTAGAATAAGCGTCAAGATAACCAGTTGGGAGAATAATTTTTTTTGTTTCAGCTGGGTTATGTTGAGCCAAAACCGCAATTTTGGTCTGAATTATTTTTTCCAAATATTTAACAGTATTTTTCAAAAATATTTGGGGACTAATGTTAAGATTTTCAATCATCGCTCCGTCATAATGCAGACCGATTTGATGGCCAAGAAGACAAATTTGTTTAATTATTGCCAAAGATTTAATTTCAAAGAGATTATAGTAAGGACAGCTGATTAGAATAAAAAAGGTCGCTTTTATGTTGAGGGATTTATCAATTTGAGCCATTTTGAGGGCTTTTTTTAAAGAATAATCAATATCGTGGCGTAAAATGACAAACCGACCTTGGGTTTTTTTGGCTTGGTCAAAAAAAATAAATTGATGATCTTTTTGAAAATTCCTGATGATTTCTTGATAATGGCTGATACTAAAATTGCAGCTCATCGCTTGCTCCAGGAAAGCAGATCATTAAGATTACGAGTGTTGATAATATCTTTTTTCTCAAGCCATCCTCTTCTTGCCACCCCCACCCCGAAATTCATCAAATCCAAATGTTTGAGCTGGTGAGAATCGGTGGAAATGGCAAATTTGACGCCATAACTTTTTGCTAGTTTGCACAGAATATCGCTTAAATCTAAACGATTGGGAAAAGCGGAAATCTCCAAGGCCGTTTGATTTTTAGCCGCCGCCCGAAATACACTATCCCAATCAACTTGATAAGGTTCACGTTGACCAATAATTCTCCCAGAGGGATGACCGATAATGTCAACATCCTTGTGGTCGATTGCGCCAATAAGACGTTTTGTCATTGTCTTTTTGTCTTGGAAAAAACTGGTATGAATCGAGGCGGTGACAATATCCAGTTTTTTCAGCATCCAATCCTTAATATCTAAATCGCCATTGGCTTTGATGTTGACTTCGACCGAAGAAAGAATCTTAAGGCGGGGATGTTTTTTTTGGACCTTTTGAATTTCTTTTTCTCTTTGAGCCAATTCTTTTTCATCAAGTCCGCCGGCAATTCCTAACCCTACGGTATGATCAGAAACAACAATATACTCATAGCCGAGAATTTCGGCTTTTTGGGCAATTTCCTCAATCGTCATAAATCCATCAGACCAGTTTGAGTGGACATGAAGATCGCCCTTAATATCATTAATGATAATTAAATCGGGTAATTGATGCCTTAAAGCGGCCTCGATTTCGCCGCGATCCTCCCTTAGCTCCGGGGGAATCCAAGCCATTTTTAAAAATTCATAATAGCCTTTTTCTTGGGAAAATTTATATTGTTTTTTACCCACTTTAATTCCGTGTTCAGACAAACTTCTGCCTTTGCTTTGAGCAAAAGTCCGCAAGGCAACATTATGTTCTTTTGAGCCGGTAAAATGTTGTAACAATGAGCCATACTCATTTTCAGGGACAATTTCTAAATCAATTTGAGCCCCGGATTGATGAATGACGGTTGATTTGGCTTCTCCCTTTGAAATTATTTGACTAACACCAGAAAATTTGACAAAATTTTCAATTAATTCTAAAGGCCGGGAGCTGGCGGCGACAATATCAATATCACCAATAGTTTCTTTCATCCGCCGCAAGCTACCGACGTAATCCACCCTTTTGACGCCTTTAATTTTTTTAATTTGGCCCAAAAAATCCTCGGCAATTGGGAGTGCCTCGGAAATCAGCATTCGTCCAGTTGATCTTTTTAAGATATTAATGCCTCTTAAGATATTAGCTTGGGTCTTGGGCTCAAATAAAATATCGCCTTTACCGGTTTTAAGTTTTTTTTCGAGATCTTTAATATTCTTTGCTTTGAGTTTTTCGGCGATTTTTACTGCCGTCTTTGGGCCTATCCCGGGAATTTTTAAAAATTCGATTTCCGACGAAGGGACTTTTTTTTGAATTTGTTTTAAATATCGGAGTTTACCGGTTTTCAAAATCTCTTCAATTTTTTCGGCAATCGACTCACCAACCCCGGGGACTTCTTCCAAAGCTTTTAGTCCCCCTTTTTGATAAACCGTTTTCATTTCTTCAGAGTGATTTTCAATTGCCTGGGCCGCCCTCTGGTAAGCAATCACTCGAAAACGATCTTGTTCGTTTCCAAGCTCTAAAATATCGGCGATTTGAGTAAAAATTTTCCCAATTTCTTTGTTAGTCATTACTTGTCCCTCGTCGCTTTAGCCAAAGAGGATATTTCCAAATACATTTCAATATCATCCGAATATCTCCCTTTTCTCAACAAACCCTTGGGCAAACGGCCATATTCGTTAAAACCCAATTTTTCGTAAAGGGAAATTCCGGCTTTATTATCGCTAAAAATATCCAAAATGGCAATTTTTATTTTCATTTGTTTGGCTTGGTTTAAAATAAATTTGAGCAAAAATTCGCCAATACCGTCGCGCCGAAAATCCTGATCGACCATCAAGCCGATTTTGCCGACATGCCAATCGCGGACGCCGGCTTTACCTCGCTCGATATCAGCTTGTCCGACGATTTTATTTTCGAAGATCGCCCAGATCAAAAAAGTTTTTCCGAGGTCAATATTCTTAAGCGTCTGTTCAAGCCAGTGTCTTTCTTCACCATAAGTCTTCAGCCGTCCAGTCAAGGTTAAAAAGGTATCCTCCTGAATTAAACGATTGACAAATTCGACTAAAGCAAAAAGATGCTTATGCGAAGGGGCGATCACCTCAATTTTTCGCCCGCTTTTGGTTTGAAAATCAGTTAAAATTTTCATTTTTCAATAGATAAATTAATTAAACGGGTTAATAAATCTTGATAGCTTATCCCACTGGCGGCCATTAATTTAGGATACATAGAAATTTTGGTAAAACCGGGAATAGTGTTGATCTCATTGAGATAAACTTTCCCTTCCGGTTTTTCAAGAAAAAAATCTATCCTAGCCATTCCCCGACAACCTAATGATTGAAATGCTTTAATCGCCAGCTTTTGAATTTCTTTAGTTTTTTGATTAGATAATTTGGCCGGGATGATTAATCCTGAATCTAATTTATATTTTGCCTGGTAACTATAAAATTCTTCTGCGGGGATAATTTCACCAGGAATTGACACCAATAAATCTTGATTATTCCCCAATATCGCTACTTCAATTTCCCTAATATTATCAATTGCCTCCTCTATAATGACACGATAAAAATATTTAAAGGCTTTTTCGATGGCTTTTTTGAGATCCGATTTTTTCTTTACTTTGGTAACACCGATACTTGAGCCTGTGTTGGCCGGTTTTACAAAAACGACCGGTTCGATTTTTTGCATAATTTGTAAAGGGTTTTTGTGCCATCTAGATTTATTAAAAAACTGAAAACAGGGGATAGGTAATTTTAAATTTTGCCAAATTTGTTTGGAAGTGATTTTATCAAGCGCTATGGCCGAAGCCTCGATACCCGAACCCACATATGGTTTTCCCAATGTTTCACAAAAACCTTGGATGCTGCCGTCTTCTCCCCCGCCGCCGTGAAGAACTGGGAAAATAACCTCAGCCGAGAAAATCTCTGGTAAAGAAAATTTACCATTTTTAGCGATTTTGACCGGAATAATCTCGAATATCTCTTTATTAATATTGCCCATAACCGATTTTGCCGATAAAAGCGAGACTTCATGCTCGGCAGATTTACCGCCGAACAAAACCGCCACTTTAATTTTCTTCATTTTTCCGCTGGTCTCTTGGGGATCCGATGGCCGGCGGCGCGAGCTTTAGAAATAGTAATTGCCCGCTCTTGCCGCTCGGCCGCGGATTTTGAAGGATGCGTTCCCAAAACGCGGCCGCTTTTTTTAGAAAGCAGCACCCATTTTCTCCCGCGCCTTTGAACCGTCATTTGTCCTCCGCTCCTAAATTCCGCTTCTGCGAAGGCAGAAAGGAAGTTCAGGACTTAATTGTTTTTATTAAAAATAATTTTTTCTCAAATCCGCCGCGCTTTTTTCTTTTTTGGGCTTGTATTTGGCGAAATGCCTGGAATTTGATCTTTGTTTCTTTTAAAATATTATCGATAAGTTCTTGGATGTCAACCAACTCACTGATAATATCTTTTCTATTATGACTTTGGTTTAATTCATTGACCTCTTCTAATATTTTCTTCTTTAACTCTTTTAAAAATTCTGGTTTATTTAAAATTTTGGTTTTCGAAAGCCAGCCATCAGCTTGGGTGATTTCCGGAATTCGGTCGCGGATTAGTTTATTGTAAATAATTTCTTTAGACATGAATGATATAAGGTTTGATAAGGAATGAAAAGGATAGATAGGGAGTATAAGGAGAAATTAGGAAATTTAACTCCAATATTTTCTTCGCCAATTTTCGACTATCTGCTGTTTTTGAAAATCCATTCTATCCTTTTTTAGTCTATCCCTTTCGTCACCTTTTTCAATGTATCTTTTCTCAAGCCCTTTAATCTGCCGACCCAACATACAATCTTCACCATAAATTTTCGTCAGAATCTCTTCAACAATCCTTATTATCTCATCCTTATTATTGATCCCTATCGGTAATTTCCTTATCTCCTCCTTATACTCCCTTTCTAATTCCGTATAGTCCCCTTTTAGTTCTTCATTGGATGCTCTTGAAAATCCAAGAAATTCTAAATATGATTTGGTATTTCCCCGTTTGTATCCCTCCATAATATTTCGAGGGACAGATCTTCCGGAATCATCCAAATGACTTTTAAGTCGGCTATCTTTAATAGGATCTAAATATTTAGCTGTAAAATCTTTGGTCAGCTGATAAATTTCTTGACCCTGCTTGTAGGTTATTAAATTTTGATAACCTAAGGGATTGTAGGACATAAGGATTGTAATAAGGTTTAAAATAAGGAAGCTATAAGGAAAAGTTATTTCCCATGGCATTTTTTATACTTTTTCCCGCTTCCGCACGGGCAGGGCTCGTTGCGGCCGACTTTTGGGATAAAAGATGAGTTTGATTGGGCTGGCGATAAAGATGATGAGGCAGAAGAATCGGACTTTTTGCGGACAGTTACTTCAACTCCGCTTCCGGTAACAGTTGGTGAAGGTGACCCGATCGCTGGCGCTTGCTCATCTTTCGGAGATTCAACATTGACGGCCGTCGAGTTAGGTTGTAATCCTTCTGGGGATTTATTAACATTTTTAAAAGTCCCGGCAGCTAAAGACTCATCCGCGCCGCGCATCTGCATTGACGATCGCGGTTGTTCGGCTACTAATGATTGCGGTTGCGCTTGAATTTCCGCTTTTAATAATATTTCAACTAATTGGGCATTAATATTTCCCAATAATCGCTGGAATAAAAGATAACTTTCCGCTTTATATTCCACTAAGGGATCGCGCTGTCCGTAGCCGCGAAGAGAGATCCCTTGACGCAAAAGTTCCATAGCATTTAAATGCTCCACCCACATTAAATCAATTGAACGCAAATAGACAATTCGTTCAATCTGGTTCATAATTTGCGGTCCAATTTTTTGATATTTTGCTTGATAATCTTTGCGAGCTTCCTCATCCATCAAATCCAAAACATCATTGTGAATATCCTCCCCCTCTAAAATCTTGCGTCTCTTTTGATAAATTGACTGACGATGTTTATTAGCAACATCGTCGTATTCAACTAAATGTTTTCGGATATCAAAATTATGACCTTCAACTTTTTTCTGCGCCCCTTCAATCGAACGAGAAATAAGTCCATGCTCAATTGGCATATCATCCGGCATTCGCAAACTATTCATCAAATTTTTCATTCTTTCACCCCCGAAAATCCGCATCAAATCATCTTCCATCGAAACATAAAATTGAGATGATCCGGGATCGCCCTGCCGGCCGGAACGTCCCCGAAGCTGGTTGTCAATTCTTCTTGCCTCATGGCGCTCAGTACCCAAAACATGCAAACCGCCGGCTTTGACTACTTGCTGATAGTTGGTTTTATCAAATGGCGCCCCGCCTAAAATAATATCAACTCCTCGACCAGCCATGTTGGTTGCCACGGTGACTGCCCCGGGCCGACCGGCTTGGGCAATAATTTTTGCTTCCCGTTCATGATGTTTAGCATTTAAAACTTCATGTTTTGTTCCCATTCTTTTTAAGATCCGTGAAAGCCGCTCGGATTTTTCAATCGAAATTGTCCCGATCAAAACCGGCTGATCTTTTTCCTGACGATTTTTAATTTCTTGAGCCACCGCCTGAAATTTTGCCTCTTCGCTTTTATAAATTTGGTCTTGAAGATCTTCGCGAATCATCGGTTTGTTAGTAGGAATAACGACAACATCAAGTTTATAAATTTTATAAAATTCTTCGGCTTCGGTTTCCGCTGTCCCTGTCATCCCGGCAAGTTTTTGATACATTCGAAATAAATTTTGAAAGGAAATTGTTGCCAAAGTGTCTGACTCGCGCTGAACCTCTACCCCTTCTTTGGCTTCAATCGCCTGATGAAGACCTTCGCTGTAGCGCCGGCCATGCATCAGCCGACCGGTAAATTCGTCAACAATTACCACTTCGCCATCTTTGACAACATAATCCCGATCGCGTTTATAGAGAGCATGAGCCAGCAAGGCCTCTTCTAAATGATGGACCAATTCGATTGATTTTGAATCATAAATATTTTGTATCCCTAAAATATTTTCAATTTTTTTAATGCCCGCGTCAGTTAAAGACACTGCCCGCATTTTTTCATCAATTTCATAATCTTCTTTTTCTTTTAGTCTTGGCACCATTTGAGCAAACTGGCGATATAAAGAAGCTGATTCCTCGGCCGGCGCGGAAATTATCAAAGGCGTGCGGGCTTCATCGATTAAAATTGAGTCTACTTCGTCAACAATGGCAAAATTAAGTCCTCTTTGAACCATTCGGTCAAGACTTTGGACCATATTATCGCGCAGAAAATCAAAGCCAAATTCATTGTTGGTACCGTAAGTGATGTCTGCCCGATAGGCCTCTTGGCGCGAAATCGGCTGGAGATTTTCGTATTCGATTGACACTGGATCAACATCGCGTTTTTTGAGGGTAAATAGGAATTGTGATTCGTGATTTATAACTGCAGTTTTCAGACCCAATTTATCATAAATCGGTCCCATCCAAGCGCAGTGGAACCTTGCTAAATAATCATTGACGGTCACCAAATGAGCGCCTTTGCCCTCTAAAGCATTTAAATACAAAGGCAAAGTTGCCACTAAAGTTTTTCCCTCGCCGGTTTTCATTTCGGCAATTTTTCCCTCTTGAAGAACAATCCCGCCTATAAGCTGGACATCAAAATGCCGCTGACCAATAGTTCTTTTAGCGGCTTCGCGGACCGCGGCGAAGGCTTCTGGTAAAATCTCGTCGAGAGTTTCGTCTTTTTCTAACCGCTTTTTGAATTCTTCCGTTTTTTCTTTAAGCTGACCATCAGTTAATTTCTCAAATTGCACCTCTAAGGTGTTAACCATATCAACTGTGGTTTGAAGCCGCTTTAAGACTTTTTCATTGGAGTCAAAAATTTTTCCCAAAAATCCAAGCATATTTATCCTTTACCATATTTTACCATTTTTTTGAGGGTTAGAAAAGCGGCCCCGCCAAAGGCGGGACCGCAATGTATTCACGGGTCGTGGTTCGCTATCCGATATTAGACAACGGCTTGACAAATCCGCATATCTTCTTTCCATCAGAAATCATTGTCATGCCCTTTTGTTGGAGTTGATCTCTGAAGGATCTGACTATTGTTCTGCCGAGAACATCGGCCGTAACCGCTCCTGGAGTATTGCCTGTCATCAGTTTGCCAATTCGGGAAGGATAACAAGTAAGCGGACCCTTCCCTAATCGTTTTTCGTTTAGTGCAAATCTAACTTCGATTTGACTCGGGAATACCGGTGGCCAGGAGATACTAACATGTTCAATGGCTTCACGGAGATACGGAGTAAGAAAGCTATCGAATACCACCAGTGCCTGGAAGGTTCCTGATATCTCCTCTGCAGATGGTCCTGGTCCCTGATAACCACCAGTTTGCGGATTAATCGTGAACTTAAACATCTGTACATCGCCCCTTTTTGACGCGATCAACGCGCCTTCTTTTCTCGACACTGCCGAGTGATTTTATAATAGAGCAAAATAATATGGGCTGTCAACAATCCAAATCCCTAAATCTCCCCTGCTTGTTCCTCTTCTTTTTTCGCCTGATAATATTTCGTCGGGAATTGAGTGCCGATTTTTTTAGTTTCTTTATATTTGAGTAAAAATTTTTCCAGTTTTTCTTGAACTAAATCTATTGAGCCGATAAAATCGGCGGTTCTTGAGCAAAAATAAAGAGGATTTTTCTCTCCCGGCAAAGTCAAGGTCAACCGCACTTCTTTATCCACCCCGCCCTTTTTTCCTCGCATATCAGCTAAAACTACTTCGCATACTGCTGGTTCTGAAATAAAAGATTGGTATTTTAAAATTTTCTCTTCAATATAAGTACGTAAATTATCATCAACTTTAAATTGCCTACCTTTAATAATTATCTTCACTTTTTAATCTCTTTAAACCCGGTATATTTTTGTAATACTTCCGGGATTTTAATGAAATGTTTATCCTGAGCTTTGTCGAAGGATTGATGATTTTCTAATAAAGCTACAATTGTTCTACCCATTGCTAAAGCCGTGTCATTGACAGTATATGCATAGTCTAACTTACCATCTTTAGTCTTAAATTTAATATTAAGTCTCCGGGCCTGGAAATCAGTATCATTTGAACAAGATGTTAGCTCTCGATATTTATTTTGAGACGGAATCCAAACTTCAATATCAATTCTTTTAGCATTTGGAGCTCCTAAATCACCACCGCAACAATTTACTAATTGATATGGCAATTCTAATTCTTGAAAAATTTCTTGGTTAATAGCAATTAATTCATCAAATGCGTCCCATGATTTTTCAGGTTTAACAAAATAAAACATTTCAATTTTATCAAATTGATGAACTCTAAAAATTCCTCTGGTATCTTGACCATATGAACCAGCTTCTTTCCGAAAACAAGAAGAAAAACCAGCATATTTTTTAGGAACTTCAACAATTTCATCAGCATGTAAAGATGCCAAGGGAACTTCGGCAGTCCCGACTAAATACAAATCTTCACCTTCAATTTTATAAAATTCGTTCTTTTCAGCCGGGAAAAAACCAGTTCCGAACATAGCTCGTTCCTTAACTAGAACCGGTGGTACAATAAATTGAAAATCTTTATGAGTTAATTTTTCTTTTAAATATTGGATAAGACTAAACTCCAATAAAGCCCCTTGGTTTTTTAAAAATCCAAATCGAGAACCAGAAATTTGACTAGCTTTTTGAGTGTCAATAATATCTAGAGTTTGCCCGAGTTCTAAATGATCTTTGGGCTTGTAATCAAATTTAGGGATTGTTCCCCAAGTTTTTTCAACTTTATTGCCATCTTGCCAACGAGGAACAGATTGATGAGGTATATTATGAATCTCAGCCATTCTTTCTTGAAATTCTTTTTCAGCTTTCTGAAGTTCGGGATCCAATTTTTCTAATTCTTCCTTAACCCTTTTTCCGCCAGCTACATCTTTAGCTTTTGCTAATTTATTTTTTTTAGCCCGTAAATTTTCGGCATTTTCTAAAAGTTCTCGCCTCTCACCATCCAACTTTAATAACCCTTCCAAATCAAATTGGGTGTGCTTTTTAGCTAAAGCCTTTTTTACTTCTACCAAATTTTCGCGAAGATATTTTATATCAAGCATCTTACTTCTATCATACTATTTCCCTTAGTCTTTTGACAACAAAATCCCTCTCTAAACTTGCCAAAAACCAGCCGGCTTGGGGGCCAGAATCTTTGCCGATAAATACCAAATAAATTGCCGAGAATGCCTCGCGGGGATCAATTACCAAATCTTTACGGATTTTATGAATTTTTTGATGCAAATCCTCACCACTCCGCTCCTCCCCAGTTTCAATTACTTCCAAAATCCGAGCAATAAATTTCTTTTGATTGGGTGAAAGTTTTTTAGCGGCCGTGGGCAATTTTTCCTGAACGGTAAACTTGTACTTTTCAGGAGCGAATTTTTCCAGCCAATCTTTAGCAATTTTAATCCTCTCTTTAATTCCTGCTACTTCGACGGCCGTCAATTTAGATCTCTGCACTTCGGCTTCGGCGGACTTCGCTTCGCTCGCTTTTTCTTTTTCGGCATATTGAAGAATATCTATTCGCGGCATTTGGAGCATAAAAGCTATTTTGGAAAAACGAAGATGATATTGCGGAGATTCCTTTTCAATATCAACCGCATAATAAAATGAACGCGCTAAATCGTCCTTAGGATCTTTTTGATAAAGTTCGGAAATTCGATCATATTCATCATAAAGCAAAGGGATAGTTTCCCCCCCTGGTTGAAATTCAATTGCTCGTTTAGCCCTGGTTCTGATGAATAAAAATCTTAATATATTCCCAGATAAAAGATCGGACATATCTTTGGAAGTAACCCCTAGACCCTTGGAAGAAGCCATTTTCTTTCCTCCAACCAAAAAATGTTCATAAGGCACATCATATGGAGGAACTTTATTAAAAACTTTACGATATATATTATTAGCAATGTCTCTCGAACCACCGGCAGCTGAATGATCTTTACCTTCGCCCTCGATATCAGTGCCAAAAACATACCATTTACAAGCCCATTCTACCTTCCATGGAAGTTTAGCATTACCATCAAAAGGCGATGTGGAGCCTTCATAACCACAACCCTTTGCCCACTCGACAAGATTTTCCTCACATTGAAAGCGTACTTCTTTACCATTCCAATCAGTCACCTTAGTCGTACCGATTTTACCACAGCGAGGACAGACAACCTGCAGAGGAAACCAATCTTCGCCCTTTTGGGAGCCAGAAATTTCCCGATAAATCTTTCTGATCTCTTGAGCGTTATCTAAAACAATTTCAATCGTTTGATTAAATTTCCCAGTCTTGTACAATTCTGATGTTTTGACAATTATCGGACTAATCCCCAAACCTTTAAAAACGCCTTCAAATTCTTGGGCAAATTGGCTGGCAAAACTTTCGGCTTTTCCGTCCGGAGCCGGAACTTTTGATAACGACATTCCCATATATTTATCCCAAGATTTATCGATATAGACAGGTCGTCCATCCATTGGATCAAAATCATCAAATCCGTATTGAAAAGTTGCCTGTTTATTTTTATCAATTAAACCTTGGCAGATACAATTGTGAACAATCACTCCCCTTAGAGCGCCGATATGAGCATGACCTGAAGGGGTCGTCCAATCTGTAATAATAAAAGAGTCTTTATTAATCCTATTGATAATTTCTTTAATAATTTCATCAATCCAAAACAAATTGCCTCCACATTAAGCCTATCAGATTTGAGTCCAAAGATCTATTAAATTAGCTGATTTCAATAATCTCGCAAGTCATTTTTCCTTGAGGAGTAATAATTTCCGCTTTTTCGTTTTTGCTTTTGCCCATCAAGGAGTGTCCAAGAGGCGATTCAACAGATATTTTTCCGGCTTTCGGGTCTGATTCGGAAGCCCCGACAATTTCGTATTTGATAGCTTCTCCATCGATTTTCAAAGTCACTTGGGAACCAACTTCGACTTTATCGGTACCATTTTTAGTCACCACTTGGGCATTCTTCAACATCATTTCTAATTCTAAAATCCGGCCTTCTAAAAAAGACTGCTCATTTTTGGCATCTTCGTATTCTGAATTTTCCGCTAAATCGCCGAATTCACGGGCATTGCAGATTCTTTCAGATACTTCTTTGCGGCGAGATTTTAGTTTTTCCAGCTCCTGCTTGATTTTTTTAAAACCTTCGGAGGTAAGAATAATTTGTTTAAGCATAAAATTCCTTTTATATTATTATACTTTATTTTATACTTTTCGGTCAAGCCTTGTCATCTAGAAAAATAATATCTTAAAACTTCTTCGACCACCGGGCCGGCAGCAAGATAACCCTCGCCGCCGGCCTCAATAATCGCCACCACCATAATTTCGGGATCATTATAAGGAGCAAAAGCCGCCATCCAGCCATGAGTTTTACCCTCATTCCCAAATTGGGCGGTGCCGGTTTTGGCGGCCGCCGCCACCGGTAAATTTTGTAATTGACTTGCCGATCCACCAGTCACTGCCAACCGCATCCCCTCTCGAACAATTTGTAAATTCTCATTATCAATAAAATTCGCTGAAATGACTTTTTTTTGAAAATCCTGGATGACCTTGCCGTCTTTGTCGGTAATTTTACTGACAATTTGCGGGGAAAGCAGTTCGCCGCCATTGGTAATTGCCGACATCGCCACTGCCATCTGCAATGGAGTAACTAAAAAATCTCCCTGGCCAATTCCCAAATGATAAGTGTCCCCCAAATACCATATTTCTTTTTTATACTGCTCTTTCCAGTCAGGATCAGGGACTAAACCGGCGGCTTCTCCTGGTAAATCAACTCCCGATTTAGTTCCAAAACCGAATTTCCCAAGATAATCTTTAAATTTTAGAATTCCTAAACCTCGAATTTTATCCCAGCCGCCGGCGACCGCATAGAAAAAAACGTTGCAACTTTCGGCAATCGCTTTACGGACCGAGACTAATCCATGAGCTTTCCAGTCGGGATAAACCCAGTTGCCAACAACAATTTCACCCGGATCATTAATTGTCGTCTCGGCAGTTATAACTTCCTCTTGCAAACCGGCGGCGGCGACTACCGGCTTGATAATTGAGCCAGAAGGATAAGTACCGGATATTGCTCGATTAAACATTGGTTTTGCTTGATCATCAATCAATTTTTGAAATTCTTTGGAAGAGGTATTTTCCGCAAAAAGATTATTATTATAAGTTGGCAGGCTTACCATACCTAAAATTTGACCTGATTGAGGATTTAAAGCAATAATTGCTCCTCCCGGTGAATTTGCCTCCTCTATCCCATTTTTTAGAGTTTCAGCCATTTGGGATTCCAGATTTGCATCAAGACTTAAATATAAATTATTGCCAGGTGCAGGATCGGTGGCTGAAAGCTGTCTTTGCTGACGACCGCGAGCATCAACTTCAATTTCGATTCCCCCCTGAATGCCATGTAAAAATTTTTCATAAGCCAGTTCTAAACCATCTTTGCCAATTTTATAAAATGGTTTATAATTGGGATTTTCCTTTAAGTCCTGATCAGACATTTTTCCCACATAGCCTAAAATCCCGCCTAATCCTTCAATTTCGAGATATTCACGAATTGGTCTTTTCGAGACAATCACCCCAGGTAAATTAACTGTTTTAGCTTTTAAAATTAAAGCGGTATCGCGGTCAATATTTTCTCTTAAAACAATTGGGTCATAAGTTAAATAACCCTTTTCAGTTACTTTTTGGCTGATATCGTTTTCAGTCATTTGGGCAATTTCGGCCAGCCGCGTTAAAATTGTTTCTCTTTCTTCGGTGTCTCTCGGCAGATCTAAAGGATAAATTTCTAAATCGAAAGTGGCTTTGTTTTTCGCCAAAACCTGGCCTTGAGAGTCATAAATTAATCCTCTTGGAGCAGCAATCTCTCTTGATCTTATCCGATTTCCTTTGGCTAAAGTTTGATTAAAAACTCCTTGAGAAATCTGCAGTTTTAAAAGCTGACCCAAAAGCACAATTAAGACTATCGCACACAAAAGATAGGCAAACCAAAGATTTTTTACCGGCAAAACAAATATTTCTGCCCCTTGAGCATCGTCTTTAAAATGCTCATAATCTAAAACATCATCGCGGATTTGACGATGAACTTTATCACCAGCCAAAGGTTTATCGTCGTACAAATCAAAAATTGACATTTCTCAATTTATTTAGGTTAATTTTATTTCTTCTTTGCTTTGAACAATTCTTTGGACGATTAAATAAATTATTCCTCCCCAAAGACTGTTGATGATTATGTCTTTTAATATTTCCTGCCAGGACCAATCTCCAACCAGTAGAGAAATAATAAGATCTAGAAGCAGAAAACTGCCCCCAAAAATTAAAAGGGAAGTAAGCCAATTCGGAGCCGGGAAAAATTTTAAAAGGTAAAAATAAATGACCGCCAAAATTGCTAGAAAAATCAGAGTAAATAACCCAAAATGAAGGGACGAACTTAAATCCATCATTAGCCCTCCCAATAGCGCTACCAAAAAACCGTCTTCGAATCTATCTCGCAAAATTAAGCAGATACTTAAAATTAAGATTAAATTAGGAATAATTCCCCATATAGCAATTTTGGAAATAATAGCGATTTGTAAAATCACCAGCATCAAAATTGCTAAAATTTTGACAATATATTTAATCATTGCTTGACGACAAAAACAAACTCTAAATAATATATTTCAATTGGCGAGGAGACTGTCACTTTTTGAAAAATTTCTCCCTCTTTAGAAATAACTTCGGTAATTTGACCGACCAAAATGCCGGCGGGCATTTCCCCGCCTAAACCAGAAGTTACCACCTGTTCATCAATTTTAATCGGGATATTGAGAGGAATATCTTCAACAGTTAGTCCTTCCAATCCTCCGCGCAAGAGCCCAGTGCCGCGGGAATCGGATAACATCACCGGCACTAAAGAATTATAATTGTAAATTAAATTAACTTCAGCGGTATTTTCATAGGTTTGTTTAATTGTTCCTACCAATATTCCTTGAGAAATAACCGCCTGGCCAACTTTTAAGCCGCCTGTCTTTCCTCTATCAATAATGATTGTCCTTAAAAAGCCGGAAATAGATCGGCCAATAATGTTCGAAGGTACTAAATTTAAGTTACCTTTATTGGAGATAAATCCCAACTCTTTTTTTAAAATTTCACTTTCGTTTTGGGCTTCTTTTAAAACGGCCAATTTACTTTGAAGTTCTAAATTTTCTTTAATTAGTTTTTCATTTTCCTTAGAAAGTGACGCTAAATGAGTCAAATTAGTAAAAAATAACGACACTTTATTGGCGGTAAAATTACCAAAAATCGCAAACGGTTTTAAAGCTTGAAAAAAAACATTTCGAACAGGACTAAAATAAGATGATGGCAATAGACTTAAACCGATGACTATTCCGATAGTCACAATTACTATGATAAAAAATTTTCTCAATTGCCTCCTTAAAATTTGCCGAAATCAAAGGTTATTTATAGGCCGTCGGCACCAACACTCCCCTTAAAGTTTCTAAATCCTCTAAAACTAAACCAGTACCTCGAACGACCGAAGTTAAAGGATCGTCAGTAATATGAGTGATTGTTTCCGTCGACCTGGCGATTAATTTATCCAAACCCTTCAACAATGCCCCGCCGCCGCAAAGAATAATTCCTTTTTCCATAATATCAGCCACTAGCTCTGGCGGGGTTTCTTCCATAGTGGTGCGAATAGCTTCGACTATTTGTTGGACTGATTTTTTTAAAGCAGTGCGAATTTGCTCGTCAGTAACCATCATTTGTTTTGGTAAGCCACTGACTAAATCACGGCCGCGCATAGGCAGGTGAAGTTTTTCTTTAAGCTCAACGGCCGAACCGATGGCAATTTTTATCTCTTCGGCGGTCCTTTCTCCTAATAGTAAATTAAATTTATCTCGAGCGAAATTAATAATATCCTGATTCATTTCATCGCCGGCGATTCTCAAGGATCGCGAGGCGACGATCCCCCCCAAAGATATCACTGCCACTTCGGTGGTGCCGCCGCCAATATCAACCACCATATTGCCGGTTGCCTCTTGAATCGGCAGCCGTGCACCGATTGCCCCAGCCACCGGCTCTTCAATTAAAAAAACTTCTCTGGCGCCGGCGTTAGTGGCGGCCTCTTCGACTGCCCGGCGCTCCACTTCAGTCACACCATAGGGAATGCCGATAACCACTCGCGGCCGGGGGAATAGAGAAAATTTTTCCCGATGGACCTTATCGATAAAATATCTTAGCATTTGTTCTGTGACTTCAAAATCAGAGACCACGCCGTCTACTAAGGGTCGAATGGCAACAATATGCGAAGGAGTGCGGCCGACCATTTTCCGGGCTTCATTGCCAATCGCCAGTATTTGCTTGTTTTTCTGATTGATCGCCACCACCGACGGCTCGTTAATGACAATCCCTTTGCCTCGGACATAGACTAAAGTATTGGCGGTGCCTAAATCAATCCCGATATCATGAGAAAACATTCCCCAGAGCCGGTCCAAAATCGCCATCTTCTCCTTTATTTATTTTAATTGGTGATTTAATATCGCAAAGTCAAGTTTAACAAAAAAGGGAACTCAATAAAAGCCCCTCCCCTGCTATCTATCGTTAATACTATAATATCATGTATTAAAGATAATATCTTAATGGCTCAAGTGATGAGCCATTGGGAGTACCATATTTACATATTTTCTTTATTTTCAATATTATCATTTTTATCTTCCTCTTGTTGTTCATCATGAAACACTTCAAGAGGATAAGGAGAAACTGGAAGATCCATTTTTTTCATACCAATTAATTCCAACAGTTTGAAAACTGGTTGACTCCCGATTCCAAAAACAATGTGGTTAGGTCCAATTACTCTTTTTATCTCTTCTGCTAAAGCTTCAAGATACTTTCGATTACCGGGATTAGAAGGGATAACTTGTTCATCGATACCGTTAATAACAATATTTGTGGAATTACTTTGTTGATTAAATAAAAATCTAAGCATATCACCTTCTTCGCCCATTACTAACTCAATATCTATTCCATATTCTTCTCGTGATGTAGGGATAAATTCGGGTTTTACCCCGCCGAATCTATCAACCCCAATATATTTTTTTACTTTTGCGTCACTAGCAATTCTTACCATTGGAACAGGTCCTTCAGCATAATCTCCTACCCCACAACCAAGATCTACTAAACACTTTTCTTTTAAGAAAGGAAAGGCTAAACACTCAAACGCGCGATATACTTCGCGTCCGCGATGGTGCTGCCTCATATATGAAAATTGAAGACTAAATTGAGTTCGATGGCTTCGGAATTCCGCACCTTGTATTATTTTCTCAATTTCATTTTTCTTTTCCAGATTTTCATGTTGTTGATCAAAATTTGTTCCTGTTGGATCACCTTCGGGATTTTGTAACATTTAATATTCCTTTCTCAATAATTTCCTCAACTTTTCTTATTGCTTCCTCTAAAAGTTCTTTGGATTTTTGGCGGGCGGAATGGGATTTATAATTCCTCAATACCTTGATATTCCAAATTGTCTTTGTATCCCGGCATCGTATCGCCGTTTTCGAGACAAATATCAACAAGAAATGTTCTTGGATTAGCCCAACTTTCAACATCCACCTTTCCCTCACCGTATTTACTTTTTACTAAAATTGTTGTCATTTTACCCCTCTATTTATTTTCAGGCACCGACCTTCGATATTCCCTTACTTTGATTTTTTTACCATTATCTAATTTTCTAATATAAGAATGAACTTCGACAATTTTCTTTCCCTTTTTAGTTTTTGCCATTTTTTATCTACCGCCCTTCTCAATTATTTTCTCGACCTTTTACTTCTGTTAAATGTAGTTCTGCGTATTCTATTTAAGCACCCCGGTATTTGCAATAATACCAGAAGCTCTATGATATAATTCATCAAACGTAATTATTTCAGGGAAGAGACAGCTTCCTCTGAATAACTCAAAACTTGAATATTTATCTTCATTAACGCCACTATCTGTTTGAAATTGATTTAAGTTACCAATAACTAAATAGCTCTTCGGATTAAAATTATATACAACCTCACCAGTAGGATTACCTTCGTCATCTTTAAGGCCAGTTTTTTCGTAATATTGTTTCTTAAATTTCATTACGGTTTTGTGCGATTGGGCTATACCATCAATTACTGGTTTTGATACCGACCAGCTCTCTGATCTCGCCATATTCTCGACAAGATCAATCTCGGGCGTTTTAATTTCGACCAAAACAAAGGAAGATATAAGTCCTCTGGTTTTAAGCAAAGCATCGACTCTTTTGCCACCCGAATTGAAATTAGCACCAGAAACAATGCTTTCTAATTTGCGATCGTCTATATTATCGCAAAAAATATAGTTGAGGCCAAAACCAAAAATCCATGGATTTTTTTCAAAAAAATGTTGCCATCCAGGCTCATGACCAGCATTGTTAATTTTGAATTTTTTCTTGTAGTCATCAAGCAGATTAGGATTATCTAATAATGCCTTGAAGATTCTTAGTTGTTTCTTTCTATATGCGATACTTACGATATCTTGATCTGTAACTTCAGAAGGCGCCATTTCAGCAAGAATTTTTTTACCATCGGGAGTCAATAGAAGAGTTCTTAATTTATTTTTAGTTTCCTCATCAAGGGTTTCCATCCCTGCTTCTAGAGGAATATATTTTTTGGCAACACCTCTCATATCAAGCGCTAAAATAGCATTTACTAAACTATAGATCTTTTCTCTACCGATATTCGAAAAATTAATGTGTTGGTCCCCGATCCATCTCGAACCTTCTTTTTTATATCTTTGGATCTTAATTCCTCTTATTTCGTCTTTTTCAGTGATATAGGAAATAGTTATTTTTATCCTTGGAGACACCTCCATCTCATCATAATTATCTTCTGTGCAAGCCCCGAAATACTTACCGCTTTTATCTTTAAAATCTGACACCTTGATTATGTCAATTTCTGAATTTTCAATTAAATTACTTTCTAGTAAACGATCAATCTCTTCCCATGTCATTTTGCCCTCAACTTTCCACTCATGAACCGAGGTAAAATCTCCAAGATTTCACTGTAAACAGCATATATTTTTATTGCTCTTTAATTCCAAGGATTAATTCAACAAAGGGAATTCTTGCATAAAACGCTCGACTTGTACTTCCATGACCAGTCCCTTTGGTTCTGGGCTGTATTAACTTCCCCATACTTCCTGATAAACTCAGAAATCCTTGCTCTTTTATGGCTTTCCTCGTCGCTTCATAATCTTCCTTGATTTGTCGCCAATAATTCGTAGAAAGAAGGTCGAAACTATTAACATAAAGAAGTTTAGAAGATGATTCCGAAGAATCGAGTCTTTCTCTACCACAAATAATCATTTTTCTCATCTTATTAAAGAGATGACTATTTTCGAAAGGAGTAGCAACAACTTCGTCAGGATTTATCATTGTTATCGCCATCGTTTCCTTTACTTTCCATTTTCCATTTTTATTGATTAAAGGAACAAGTTTGAGTTCCCAAAAATCACCATTGGAAGCCGGCATGCAATTATTTCCAATACCTAACTCTTTTTCAAGCGTTAGCCCAGCCCAGCCTTTATTAAATTTTCCTTCTTTGAAAACTGTGATTCTATGCTTATTTGCTAGCTTCCGAAGATCACTACCAATCATTTTTTGCAATTCTTTAGTGGCTTCAAAACGAGTAATATGCTTCATTATTGATCTTTCTTTAAATCCTTAAACCTTTTTACGGATAAATCTAAATACGTTCTCTCCATATCAATACCAATAAATTTTCTATTAAGTATATTTGCTGCAATACCAGTCGTTGAACTTCCAGTAAATGGGTCGAGAATTAAATCGCCTCTGTTTGTACTTGCTGCAATAATCAGCTTGAGAAGATCTATCGGTTTTTGTGTGGGGTGTTTACCAAACTTTTTTTCTCCGTTTTGCGGAGTATTTATTGCCCAAACAGAGCGCATTTGTTTACCTGGTTCATGTAATAATTCTA
>ERZ1292629.347-Hain-H43-01um-R1-347-length-48890-cov-6_pt1 | contig 28683 bp, 47 predicted proteins | sample MGYA00564399_ERZ1292629 | MGnify/ENA primary metagenome ERZ1292629 (study PRJEB36523, sample SAMEA6512636) | groundwater metagenome | collected 2019-01-08 | study: AquaDiva: Metagenomics assemblies of 32 groundwater samples
GCCGTCGCCCGCCGTCGTACAGATTCTCCGCCAGCCGCCGACCGGGCTGCGCGTCCTCACGCTCAACGCTGGCGTCGGGAAGGACGACGAACGTCTTGCCGCGTTACAGGGCGACGGGATGGCACTGGGCAGCGGGTTCTCGGTCTATCCCGCCGCGACGAACCTCGAAGTCCGTGGTGGCTTCGAGACCTCTACGACCGGCTGGATCGTGAGTGGGGCCGGGGCGACGATCACGCGGATCACCACCGACGCGAAGTTCGGCGCCGCCTGTATGGAAATCGTAACGCTCGGCGGCGCGGGCGGCGAGGGGGCGTACCACGACCCCGCCGCGAAGATCGTCGTGACCGGCAGCACAGCCTATCCCGTCTCCGTGTGGGCGAAGTCGATCAGCGGATCGACGACGCTGATGATCGGTGTGGACTGGTACACCGCGCTGGACGTGTATGTCTCAACGTCGTCCGCCGCGCTCACGATGACGGCGGGCTGGGCGCGATACTCGCTCGCGATGACCTCGCCGCTGACCGGCCTGCGTGCCGTACCGTTCGCGCGCATCAGCCCCGCCGCCGCCGCGACCTATCGCATCGACGGCGTGCAGTTCGAACTGGGGAGCGTCGTCACACCGTACATCGAGACGGACGGCGCGACCGCGAACCGCGTCGCGGGACGGGTGCGGCTGCCGCGCGCGGGATTGTTCACCGCGACGCAGGGCTGGGTCGCGACCTGCATGACGATGGGCGTAGCGTCCGCCATCGCCGACATTCGTCCCTTCATGTGGGCCGACTCTTACGCGGTGGGGGCGAACAATTTTATAATCCCCGTCTACCGCACGACCGGCACGTGGAACGTCACGCGCTACGCCGCAGGGGTAGGGACTGAGGCCACCGGCCCCGCTGACGCGAGTTGGGCGGTGGGCGACCGCAGGCTGGTGGTCGCCCGCTGGTCGGCTACGGCGCTTGCCGCCGCCGTGAACGGCGGAGCGTTCACCGGCGCGGCGGACTCCAACATCCCGACACTGGTCAATGCGAACGCGGAAGTGTTCGCCGCGTACAACGACGCCACCGCTGCTCCGGTTGACCCGATTTCCAGTCAGGGGCGGTGGGCGATCACAGGCAAGGGGGCCCCAACGGACGCCGACTCCGCGCTGATGGAGACGTGGCGCGTGGCAGGCGCTGTGCCGACGCTCTCACAGATCGCCATGCTGTCGTATGCGTCGAAGCCGACGTGCCTCGTGCCAGCCAAGACGCAGGACGCGATCCTGCTACCCGCGTACTTCGGCGGATAGGAGGCAGCCTAATGACGATTGACCTCGCCGCCCTCCGCCTCGAAGCCGCCCGTGAGGCGGGGCTTGCGTTCAGCGGCACGTGCTCCGCGCTCGGCACCACGTCCGCGCTCATCGACGCGGTGCTGCGCGACTCCGGCGTCGACACGAAGTACCTCGAACACGGGTGGATGTACCGCGCCGCTGCTGCCGCAGCGGGCGATCGGCAACGCAGCATCGCCACAGACGGCTTCACCGTCGCCAGCGGGGCGCTCGCTCCGACGCGCAACTGGACGAACGCGCCGGCCAATGCCGAGGCGTACCAGGTGTTCGCGCTCGTGCCGCCAGCCGAGCAGGCCGGGACGCCTATCTCGTGGACACGCGCGGTCAACGCGGCGCTCAAGCGGATCTTCTACATCGACGAACTGGTGATCGGTCGCGGCACGAAGCGCGGCGACCGGCGGTTCAGCCTGACCCGCGGCGAGGTGCTGCTCGTCGCGGTCGTGGCCGTCGTCGGCGGCACCGGCATCACCATCACCGCGCCGACTGGCTGGACGCTGATCCGCCGCTCGAACAGTGGCACGGACGTGGCGCTCGCGACCTACTGGATGCGCAGCGCGCCGGGCGACGCCGAGACGTTCACGTGGACGATCACCTCGGGCATCGCCGCCGGCGGCATCATGGCCTACGTGGACGCCAACGTGAACGACCCCGTGGACGTGTCCGCCGAGACTGCCACGACCCCCGCCAGCGTCACCGCAACGGCCCCCGCGGCGACTGCGACAGTTGACCGCGGCTACGTGCTCCACGCCTACGGCGCAAAGAGCGGCACCGTCATGGCGGAGTCCACGACCGACGACAAGCGCTTCGACGCCGAGAGCCATGACCAGGCGGGACAGGCGGGCGTCATGCTGTCCGACCTCGAGCTCACCGTCGCGGGCGACACGGTGGCAGCGACGGCGACATTGGGCGTGGCGGCGATCAACATCGGGCAGACGATCGTGCTGCAACCGCTCACGGACGCGCGGGACATCGCTCCGATCTCGACCGGCACGGACGGGAACAACGGCGCGGGGGCGACGACGCTGGTGCTCACGAAGCCGCACAACCTCCCGAACGACGACTGGACGCCGAACGAGGACGCGATCCGCGGCGTCTATACCCGCGTCATCAGCAGCGGCGGCGTGCCGAACGATGTTGACCAGGACAAGGGCGGCCGCACGTGGAAGCCGGTGAGCATCAACGGCGACCTCGGCGTTGAGTTGCAGAACGCGCCGAGCCAGTCGCAACTCGTCGTCGTCAAGGTGCATCGCCCCTACCCAACGCTCTCCGCCGACACCGACGAGACGGCGTGCGACACCGAGCGCCTCGTCGCGGCCGCGGTGTGGCAACTGTACGAATTGCTCAACGCCTCCGCCGCGGGCCTCGGCCAGTACAAGGTCGAGGCCGCAGAGTGGGCGGATCGCTGGCAGGACATCGAGCGCCGCCGCCGGCCCAAGAGTGTGGTATTGACGTGAGTTGCGCTGTCGCCACCTGCGAGCGTCCCGTCAAATCACGCGGGTGGTGCACGATGCACTATCACCGCTGGCAACGTCACGGCGATCCGTTGGAGACAGGCAATCCGGGGTTCGGCGTACCAGCAGAGGAACGCTTCGAGGCGAAGGTTGATCGCTCGGGCGGGCCAGACGCCTGCTGGCCGTTCACGGCCTCCCGCAACGAGGATGGTTACGGCGGATTCTGGGACGGCGAGCGTCGGGTGAAGGCCCATCGCTTCGCGTGGGAACTCGCGCACGGCCCGATCCCTGACGGCCTCGACGTTCTCCACCACTGCGACAACCCGCCCTGCTGCAACAGTGAGAGCGACAAGCATCTGTTCCTCGGCACGAACGCTGACAATATCGCCGACATGGTGGCGAAGGGACGATGGGAGTCGCCGGACAGGCCGAGACAGCGCAGCACTGGTGAGCGGCACGGGTCAGTCACACATCCAGAACGGGTGCGTCGCGGAGCAGAGCACGGCATGTCCAAACTGACGGAGGATGCCGTCAGGCAGATACGGGCGCTGTACGCAGTCGGAGATACGACCCAGGACGCGCTCGCCACCCGTTTTGGCGTGCACCAGACCACCGTTGGAGTCATCGTCCGCCGTGCAAAGTGGGGGCACATCTAATGGTGATGATGCCCGCACTTTCGAGGCCACATGAGCAGATTTTGGAAATGGGTGGGCAACGTTGGTTCCTCGCGACCACTGAGCAGGCGCGCGAGATGGGCCTCAAGCGATCGTGGGATGTCGACTGGATCGCCGAGCAGGGAGTCGACCGCAGCAAGCCGTTCGTGCTCGACCTCGACACCTTCCACGCGGGCTACGGCTACTCGCACGCCAGCATCCCCGGCGTCTACGACATCGCTGACGGCTGGGATCTGTCGACCCCCGGCAAGGCGCGCACGTGGCCGCTGCTCTCGACCTGCGAGTCGTTCGGCACCGTCTCGGACTACCGCGGCTGGACGATCGAACACGGCGGGTACATGTACGTCGGGCGCGGCCGGTACGTCGCAAAGTACCTGATCTCCGACGTTCCGGGGTCGGCACCATCGATCGTCGGGATGCACAACGTCGGCAGCGGCATGGCCGTAGCGGGGCAGATGGCAAAGCACAGCGGCTTCCTCTACGTTCCGCTCGTCCAGATCAGCAACAACGTGCTGCAACGCTTCCACCGCCTCACGACGGTCATCACCGAGGTCGTCGAGGTGCAGACGATCGCCATGTCGGGCACGCCGACCGGCGGCACCTACACGATCTCGTACAACGACGGCGTGGACACCTCGACGACGAGCGCGCTCGCCTTCGACGCGGCCTCGACCGTCGTGCAGGCGGCGCTGCGGCTGCTGCCGGGCTTGCAGAAGGTGACGGTCGTGCAGTCAGGCACGATCCCCAACTTCACGCACACCATCACGATGACGGCCGCGCCCGGCGCGCTCGCGTCCACCTCGCCGCCGCAGTTCACCTCGACGGACGGCACGACCGGCGGGACGCACGCCATCGCGCACGCAACGACCGTGGCGGGCAGCGCCGACCAGTGGGATCTCGGGCCAGCGACCATTCTGTCGCGCGCCTTCGTCGCGTGGTTCGACAAACTCACGCTCGCCGACGCGAACAACGTCCGGTCGGCGACCGCCGACCCGATGATCGGTGGCAACTGGAGCGCGAAGTACCCGGTCGGCGACGCCGGGACGAACGTGACGCACCTCGCCGTCCTCGGCGACGACCTGCTCGCGGGGAAGCCGGACGGGCTGTGGTCGTTCGACGAGTCGGGGCACGCGCGCCCAGAACTCGGCGACCTCCGCAACGTGGTCGACGCGCAGAACTGCATCGGAGCCGCTCCCGCGCAGGCCGCGCTGTTCGTCCCGCATCGCGCGGGCCTCGTGCGCTGGCGGCCGGGAGCGTTCGCGTACGTGGGCGCGGAGCAGGAGGGCTACCTCGAAGGCGACGTGTCGCCGCATTGGGGCCGCGTCATGGGCGTCGCCGCCTACGGCAAGTCGATCTACTACACCGTGAACGGATCGCTGCACGCACACGGATTCGTCGCCTCGCTCACCCCCGGCGCGGGGCGCACGGCGTCCTATATCCCGCACATGAGCCACCACTTCGACTCGCCCGTCGAACACTGCGCGGTGGTGGCGCTCGATCGGCAGGCGACTTCCCAACTCGCCGTCTCGGCTCCCACTGATGACTCGGCGGTCGGGACGATCACGTGGACGAACCCGGGGAACGCGCAGACGCTCGACGGCGTGTACGCGACCGCCGCAGTCGGCACGTCGCACTACCTCAAGGCGCTCTTGCCGGCAGCCACGCGCGTCCCGGACGGCGCGACCGTGCTCGGTGTCGAGGTCGTGGTGAATCGCCGCTCGTGGGTGTACGCGACGCCATCCTATGTGGCCGTTGCCTCCGCAGCCGGGTCCGCCGTCTCGACGATCTCACCGGGCAAACCGCCGGGCACCGCAGACGGTGATGTGATGGTGCTCTCGCTGCTGTCGTTCGGAGCTTTGCCGAACGCGCCTTCCGGGTGGACGCTCGCCGCGGCGGCGGTTTCGATTGGCGGGGGCGGCACCGACTATACGCAGTACATGTACTACAAGGTCGCCGCTTCAGAGGGGGCATCCTACAACATCACCACGTCGGGCGTCTGGACCTCGGCGATCGCCACCATCGTCACGCTGCGCAACGTCGACACGAGCAACCCGCTCGACACGTACAGCACCGACGCTCCCGGCTTCGGCACCAACGTCGCGCCTGCCTCGCTCACAGTCGGGGCGGCAGGTGCGGCAATCGTCGCATCCTTCTGCGGAAATGCGGCGGGAGCCAACCCCGCGGTGACGTGGACGCCCACCACCGGGGCGGAGCGCGCCGACCTGAGCGTCAACAAGGCTTCGGTGGAAACGAACACGCAGATCGTCGCCGCTGGCACCCGTGGCGACGCCAGCACGGCCTCGGGGGTGGCGAACCTCACGGGGATAGTCGCCGCCTTCCGCGCAGCGACGCTCGCGGGAACGGTCGTCGATAACGTCGTGAAACTGGTGCGAGCGGGTTCTGTAGTCGGCGACAACAAGGCGAGCGCGACGAACTGGCCGGTCATGGTCACAGCGGAGCGCCACGGCGGCTCCGGCGACCTGTGGGGCACGACGCTCACGCCCGCGCAGATCAACGCGGCGGACTTCGGCGGCGTGCTGTCCGCCACCAACTCCGTCGGCGAGGCGGATGTCGATGCAATCACCTTCGTCGTCTACTACCAGCCGGCCGGCATTGGCGACCCCGGCGCGTATCTCGCGGTGCTGACGCTCGACGCGGTAAAGACCACCTGCACGCCCGTCATCATCAAACTCGGCCGCGCGGGCCTCGCGCCGGCGAACGACCCGAGCATCGACAAGGCGGCATCGGACGCCGAGTTCAAGACATCGCGCTACTACGCGCCAGATCGCAGCGTCTCGAAGGTCTACCGCGCGCTGACCTGCTGGCTCGCCCTCAACCCCCAGGCGAACACGCCCGGCGTGCAGGTGTGGGCCACCGTCGACGATGGCGCCGAGTTCCAGATGCTCGATGGCGCCGGAGCCGCCGCCGAGTTCACGACGAGCGGCGCCAAGCGGCTGTTCTTCCCTAAGACGGCCGCCGCCGTCGGCCACTGGGTGCAGTTCCGCGTCACCGTGCCCGCGCTCGCCGGGGCCGAAGTGGCGCTTGACGCGACGATCCGCAACCTCAAGGTCTACGGCGTCTACAATCCGGTGATGACGCAGCAGGTGACGATGGCGCTGATTCTCCGGCAGGGCCAGCACTCCGACGGCCAGCGCGAACTGCGCACGCCGGACGACCAGGCGGCAGACCTCGCGGATCTTGCGAAGCCGCAGGCTGCCGCGACAACGTACAAAGACCCGGAGACGGGCGAGGACGGCTACTTCGACGTGCAGGGGCCACGCATCACCGAGATGCGCTTCAAGAGCGGGCAGCAGACGCTCCGCACGGCCGTCGTGCGCGCGCTCGTGCAGGCGTACACCTAATGAACGAGCGCACCGTCGCCGAATCGCCGTCTGGCAGCCTCGAAGAGCGCGTTGGGCGCATCGAGGCGCTGCTCGACCGCGACTCGTGGGCGGGGCGCCCGATCGTCCGCGGCGCGCTGCCGTTCGGCGTCGTGCGGGACGTGCTGCCGGCGGCGGCGGTCGAGTTCCGGTTCGCCTACATCACGATCCGCGGCGCGACCGCGGTGGCGGACGTAACATACCAGTGCCTCAAGGACATCGCCGAGGCGTACGCATGGGAAGTGGTGGCGACAGGTGCCTAGAACCCTCACCCCGGAGCACCCATGACCCCCCTCACCGACCTCCTGACGCTGATCGCCCTCGGCGGTACTGTCGGGTCGATAATCGTCGGCGCAATCGCGGGCCTGTACCACGTCACCGCCGGGCCGCGTCTCGAACGTATCGAGGGCCACCTCGTCCGGCTCAACGGCTCGGTGGCGGACGCGGTGACCGATGCCGCCGCGCACAAGGCGGATCACCCCGGCGCTACCCGGCGCGGCCGGTGACGCGATGAACCGCCGCAGCGCCCTCATGGACGCCCCAGACGACGCCGAGATGCGCGACCTACGGAGCGACGCGCTGCCGGAGGAGCACGAGTACCGCGACGAGGGGTGCGACGCCGCTCCGTCCTGTCTCGCGTGCCCGTTTGTGGAGTGCCGGTACGACGGGGCGGGCGGCATCCGCGCGATCCGCAACCGCACGCGCAACCCGGAAATCGCGCGCCTGCTGAAACAAGGGCTGACGGGGCAGGAAGTCTCCGCTCGGATGGGCGTCAGTCTGCGCACCGTCTGGCGGGCGAGCGCGGCGACGCGATGATCCGTCTCGGCCACTACCACGCGCACGAGAACCCCGGCGGCGTGGAAATCCTCGAAATGCGGCTGCTGGAGGTCGCGGTGCCTCAGGGTGCCTATGTGCGGGGCTGGGTTTCATCTCCTGACCTGCGCACCGCCTACGGCCTCCCGCCCGACGCCCTTGCGGTCCAGTTGCAGTTGAAGGCGAAGGCCGTGTGCCCCACGTGGTCGAACGAGAACTGCGTCGCCATGATCACCGCCGGGCTGCGGAAGGGTGGGGGGATCGAGCAGACATCGGACAACGTGTACGCCGAGTCGTGGAAGCCCGCCGGTCAGGTTGGCGTCACCCCGCGGACGATCGGATACAACACCGTCACCGTCGCGCTCGCGGAAGGCAAGTTCGAGGTGCTGGTGCAGCAGAACATCGTGAACCACGCCGCGCTGGATTTCAACGCGTTCGTGGTCGGGTACTGGCACGAGGGGACATGACATGCCGAACGATTGGCTCCGCCCCACGACCGTGTTCCCCGGCGGCGGCACGCTCTATGGCCTCCCCTCGGTCACAGGCGGCCCGTTCCCGGACGGTGTGGAGGCGTACTGCAGCAGCGGCTACGGCCCCCGCACGCCGATCCGGCTCCCGGATGGCACGTTTACCGGGTACTTCCACCCCGGCGCGTACTTCTGGCGGCCCGAGTGGGCCGCGCTGCCCTGCGACCTGCTGTCGCTCTCGGACGGCATCGTGGAGCGGGCGGAGTCGGGCTGGCCCGGCGAGGGCAACTGGATTCAGGTGCGCACGCTGGACGGCGCGTGGGCATGGTCCTATTTCCACATGCGGGACGCGCCATCGCTCCGGGTGGGCGACCCGGTATACGCCGGGCAGGTGGTGGGGGTCGTGGGTACGACCGGCTGGTCTACCGGCGTCCACGTCCACGTCCAGGTGATCGACAACACCACGCCCACCGACCCGATCGCCGTGTTCGAAGCGGCGCTGGACGTGGGCGAGACCGTCCCCGATCCTGAGCGCATGACGCCTGCCGACCTTGCGCGGGTGTGGGAGGTCGTGCAGCGCGGGCAGGGCACCGCGACGGCGCGCATGTGGCCCGTTCCCGCGACAAATCCAGGATGGCGGGCGTGGACCGTTGAGGTCCAGAGAGAAGGTTTGTGATGGATAGCGTAATTGGGCTGGGAGCGTTGATCGCCGCCGCCGTGGGGATCATCAAGGCCGCGTACCCCGGCACCATGCCGGCGCGCGGGACGCTCGCGGTCGTTGGCGTCGTCGCGGCGGGCGCGATCGCGCTCCAGGCCGCCTCCGGGATGCTGGCCGGGACGCCCTACGAGATCGTGAGCCTGTGGGTCGTGCAGGTCACGGCAGCCATCGGGGCGCGAGAGGTCGCAGCGACCGCGTTCCCTCCCATCACGAGGCTGCACTAGCACGCAGGTCCGCTTGCGTTCTGACAACGGCTGGGGGCGGATGCGTAGCGCGTGCTAGACTCACAGTACAACGCTAGCGGCTGCGACGCCCGCCTACACACGGGCGGACACGGGCAGAGGTGCCGATGGCGACACGGGCGGCCCCAAGGGGGGCCGTCGCTGCGTCAGCCGTCCTCGCGCTCCACCTTCGCGTGCCGCGCCTCGCGATCGGCCCAACTGACGCGAAAGACGCTGCCCCGCATCTCGGCCTCGCTGTGTGTCACCACGATTGTCTGCACGCCGAGCGCTGCGGCGAGCGATTCGAGTACGCCCGCCATACCCGCGCGGTAGCCCGCAGACAGCGCGGCGAGCGGCTCGTCGAGGATCAGCAGTTGCGCGACGCCGCGCCGGCGAAGCATGGTCAGCATCACGAGGCGCAGAACGGCGGAGATCACCGCGATCACGCCGCCACCGTTGCCTTCGAGGGGATCCGTCACGAGGTCGCCGTTCGCCAACACAAGGTCCGCCTCGATGACGCCGCGCCGCTCGACCGTCTTGACCGCGAGCGCGACGCCTTCGTCGTTGAACACGACGCGCAGCGCCTCGGTCGTGAGGTCCGTGAGTCGCTGCTGCACGCGCTCGGTACTGGCCTCACGCAGCGATCGGATCGCGTACAGACTCACGTCCAGCGCGCGCACGTCAGCTTCGCGCGCCTCGATGCGGGCGGACTCAGCGACCCGTTGCGCCGACAGCGCTTCGAGTCGTGCACCGGCAACATCTAACTGCCTCCGCAGAGTTTCGAGGGTCACCCGATCATCCTTAGTTGCGCGATGCCACGGTGCTGTCGCTTCACGTTGCACCGCAAGTGCGTGAGGCGGGTATTCGCGTAGGAGTGTTCGCCACCTTCAGCCAGAGGCAGAATGTGATCGACGCTGCGATCCGCTTCTGGAACCAGCAGCGAGCAGACGCCGCAGCGGTTGTGGTCGCGGGGCGCTCGCTCCATCGCGGGATCACCACGATCTCGATGTCCTTCGGATCGACCTTGCGACGGCGAATCGACCCGGCGATCTCGATCCGCTCGGAGTAGGGACGCATCGAGTCAACGATCCTTTGCGCCAGTGCGTCGGCGTCACGGAGCAGCATCGTCAGCCTCCCTGTCTCCACTGCGTTTCCCCGGCGGCGCGGTGTCCCGAAATGCCTCGTGCTGCGTCATCACATTGCCCTCGCTGCGCGGTCTGAACGCTTGCCGAATCCCACCTTGAGGCCAGGAAACATGCGGCGCGCCTGCTCGTAGTCCTCGCGATCACCAAAGTCCTCCGCGAGCACCGGCGGGGCGGCGGAGAGGCGGCGGCCGTGACAGAACGGGCAGCCGCGGCGGCAGTGCTCACACCCCACCGCGCGGTCGCACTGGTCGTATGCCATCGGCGGGACGGGCGGCTCGCGGTACTGGCACGGCGAGTCGATGATGATGCCCGCGCCCTTGCAGCCGGTGCACCACTCGCCGAGCGCGCCTTGCTGCAACTCCCAGAGCACCCACGGGTTCTGCAGCCCGAAAGCCTCCAGCCGGTACAGCGGGCTGTTGCGGTCCGTCATCGCCCCTCCCATCGCGCGCAGCCGTCTCGCGTGCTCGCCCAGCGGGTCACGGGCGCCCCTCCGCGGATCCATCGATCGTTCCGTCGCCGCGCAGGTTCAAATGCGCGCTGCTCGCGGGGCGCTCCTCCAGATTCACTCTCGCCATCGGTCGCACCCTCCCGCCGTCGTGAACGGCGCTGTCCCGTGCTCGCGCACGATACGATCGAATTGCGCCGCCTGCTCGTACAGCGTGGCGGGCACCGCGCCCCACCATGTCGCGCCCACCATGAACGCCCCTTCGCGCGGCAGCCCGTCCACGTCGATGATCCGCGCTCCGGCATCCCAGCCGCTCTCGCAAAACCCGATGCGAATCGCGTCGTACTCGCGCTCCGCTGCGACCGCCGTCAGCGCATGGATCGCGGATACCGGTGGCGCTTTCCAATGTTCCCCTGGGGCCAGCGCGCGCGAGAGGCCGGGCTGCGGGATCGGGAGCCATGCGTGAGTCACCGTGAGCGTGCCGAGTAACGTTAGTCCGGCGGGTAACGCTCGCTCAATGTGCGGACCCCGCGCGAACAGCATCCCGAACATCCCGAGCGTGAGTAGCACGACGACGGCGAGGCGGGTCATGGGAGCACCGCGTCCACCGCGACGAGCCTACGCGCGATCCACTCCACCACAGGAACACACACCGCGTTCCCCATCATGCGATATCGGTGCGAGTCGGCGATCTCGCGCCCGTCCGCCGTCCAGCGATCCCAGTCGTCGGGGAAGCCCTGGAGCCTGTTGCACTCCCGCGGCGTGAGGCGGCGTACGCCGCCCGCAGCCATTGGGAGAACGTGTCCGTTGTCGCCGTTCATCGTCTGGTTGGGGTACCCGCCGTGATGGTAGGTGTCGGCCTGCAACGCCCACGCGATGTCAGGGGGCGCGATCACCGCCTGCCCCTGCGCGCCGTCCAGCGTGTACGCCTGCTCGTCCGTGCCGATGCCCCAGCCGTTCGAGCCGGTCTGCGCCGTGCGGATCGCCATGACGTAGCCCTTGTCGCCGCCGCCCTGCGACGAGCGCAGTGCGTTCGCCTGGTTGTCGCCGAGTTCCGCAGTCGCGCCACCGTCACGCCCACGCAGCGCGACGGACTGCGCTACGAGGTTGTCGCTGCCGTCGCCGCGCGGTGACGAGTGCCCGTGGTGCCCTGCGCTCGCGCTGATGGCCGCCGCCACGAACGTCATGCGGTCGGTGTCGGGCGACCAGCCACGGCTTCCAGCGCCGCCGCCAAGGGTGCCGGCAACGCCTTGCCCCGTTTCTCCGCGCGGCGCAGGATGCCCGCCGCAGCCTTCGCAGAGAGAAAGAACTTGGGCGGCGCGTTCGCTTCCAGCACGTCCGCCAGGATCGTTCGTCCCAACGAGAAAGACGCGCCTTCGTCGCTGCGGAACGCCGAAAAACTGGGCATCGAGGGTGCGCCATGCCACGCCATACCCGAGTTGAACCAGTTGGTCGATGAGCCGTCCGAAGTAGCGTCCCTGAGCGAGGGATACCAGTCCAACGACATTCTCCGCGACGATCCATCGTGGCCGCAGAACTGACACGACTCGAATGAACTCTGGCCACCCATCGCGTTCGTCATCGGCCCCACCGCGCTTCCCGGCTACAGAGAACGGCTGGGAGGGGGGCCCGCCGTAGACAAGATCAACATGCTCGCCTCGGTGGTTGGATTCGAGTTGTTGCGCTGCTGTGACCGCAGTGTCGGTGACACCTCGGACATCATCGACCCTCGCCGTCTGCGGCCAGTGCCGCGCCAGCACCTCGTTGCACCACTTGTCGCGCTCCGCTTGTAGCACCGTCTCCACGCCGGCGCGCTCGAACGCGAGGTCGATGCCGCCGACGCCAGAAAAGAGGCTGACCGCTTTGAGCGTCGCGGCACCCACCGGAGGTGCGACGCCGCCACGACGAGCGGAAAAAGCGCGCCCAGCAGAGCGGTGAGACGCCCGCACACGGCGGATCACCGGGATCATCGCGGCACCGCCGGAAACGCGCGGCAGCCGCGCAGGTCCTCCGGCCACTCGCCCTCCACGCCGCCGTGGGAGTCATTGAGGGGTCGCCCCAAGCATCCAAGACCATGTGCCCTACGGGGGGCACCAAGGCCCATCTCACACGCATCACACCCTTCCGGTGAATTGTCGATCCCGATCGGTCGCCGCCCCAACTGCTTGAGGAAGTACGCCACCCCCGCCGCCGCGCACTGGTCGCGCAGCACGCGCGCCCACCCGATGTCGAACGGCCGCGCCCGCGGGCCGCTCTCGCCGCCCACGATCACTTGATCGAGACCGCGCTGGGGATCGCCGTGATCGGGTCGTTTGCACGGCTCAGGCATACCGCAAACCGCACACCCGATCCATCCATGCAGGTCGATCGCGGATAGTAAAGGCTCGGCGCTGATGAACCGTACAGCGGCGGGCGTGTCGAGCAGCACCGGGATACGCTCGTTGGCACGCCGCTGATCCTCGACGCTGACGCCGAGCCAGATGTTCCGCAACGGCCATGAGGTTTCCGGCTTGTCCTCGCCACGCGGCATCTTGATCGACTGAGCGGCCTCCCAGATGTGACGGCCACCAGCAGCGTGCGCGCGCAGGTACTCCCGCATCCGCTCCGGTCGCTTCGTCAGCACCATGAACAGGTGATGTGGGCAGAGCGCCATCACGGCGAACACGCGATCGATGAACTCGAACGGCACGCGCTCGTGGAACAGATCGCTCATCGAGTCCACGAAGTAGGCGGTCGGGATGCGCTTTTTCAGCGGGATCGTCAGCGCGTCCTCAACGAGCGCGACCTTGCCGCTCCACTGCGCGCCCTGCGCCGTCATCTTCGTCAAGCCCTCGTAGGCCCCGCTGGGGCGGTCGAAGCGGTGCGCCTGCTTCATGGCGTAGCAGTTGTGGCAGCCAGGTGAGACGATCGAGCAGCCCCGCGTAGGATTCCACGTCGCGCCGCGATAGCCCGGTACCCACGTCCACTGGATTTTTGTGTCGGCGCTCATCCTGTCGCCTCCATGCCCGCCACGATGCGGGTCAGCAGCGCGGCCTTGCCCGCCACGTACTCCGCCCACAGCGGTGCCCTCTGCCGCTCGTACGCCGCCACGACGAGCAGAAAAAGCGCGCCCAGCAGGGCGGTGACAAGCCCGGTCATCGCTGCCCCCCGCTCGACAGCGTGATCGCGGTCGGAGTGGTTCCAGGCGGCGAACGAGAGCGCCACGGACATCTGGGCGAGGCCGATGCACCCCATGGCAAACCCCGCGTTCAGAAGGAAGTCCCTCATCACTACATCCTCTCTGCCAGCGCCAGCGGGAAGACAAGCAGCGCCCTACTCACCGCTGCGCCTCCAACCCAAGCACGGCGACAACGAGAGAGGCATGAGCCTCCCATCCAGCCGCAAAGAGTTTGTCTGCGGTAATCATTGACGTTTTGCCGTCGTCCCAGATCTCATGCGGATGGCCTCTGACGTACTCATCCCACTTGCGCTCTAGCAGAGTTGTCATCGTTGCACCTCGTTCTTCTTCGTGTGATCGAGGTCGTGGTCGTGGTCCGCGCCCAGTTCTTTACAGCCGGTGTCGGTCATCGTCGCCTCCTGTGCGCGCCCAGCCGTACAGCGAGGGACGTAGGGGTGTCCATTATGCCGTCCAAGAGCGGGCCTTCGTGGATGGCGTTAGAGAACGCCTGCGCCTCGCTCACCCGTCATCCTCCCCGTCCCAATCGAAGGATCCGCACGGGCAGTCATCGATCACGCACGCGCCGCCGTCCTTGTCGTGTTCGTCCTCGACGTGGCCGCAGTAGCAGTTCATGAGTCGGCTCCGCAGCAGTGACCGCCGCAGTGGTCGCAGTATCGTTCACAGCACCATCGCTTGCCCGGATTCGGGCAGTACCGCTTGCCGTTAGCGCGTGCCTCGGCCTGTTCGTCAGCGTTCACTGCTGGCCTCCTTCTGGTGCTGCGGCGCAAGGGCGCGCAGGCGTCCTTCCTTGAAACGGTGCCATGCGCGGCCTCGCGGATAGCCGGGCTCTTCATAGCCGGGGCACTCCAGGCAAACCTCGCGTTTCGAGTTGTCGGCCTCATAGACGGCCCGCTCTTGTCCGTGCTGATCGGCGGCATGCCCGCACCTACAGAGGCGGGCGGTCACTGCGGGCCCCTTCCGATGTCAATCATTGTGGTACTCCGGGGGCTCGATGATCAGGTTGCCGATCGTCACCGTGCCGCCCGCCACCAGCGCGGCCCACTGCGCAGCGTCCAGGCGGATGCTGCGGCGCACAAGCGTTTCAACCGGCACGAACGGCATGCCCGCCCGATCTTGCGCGATCGATTCATCGAGCATCGCCAGCCCGGCCGCGTCCAACACGCGCTCTGCCGGGAGGGCGGCGTCGCGCGGCGTCCCATCGGGGTCGTGGTCGTGGTCAGCGCCCAGTTCGGCGCAGCCTGCGCAGCCGGTGTTCACTTGCGCCTCCTCGGTTCGTAGTCTCCGGTGGCCTTGTCCATTGCGTCGCCTAGCCCGGCGTCATAGGCTGCCTTGACGGCTGATGCTTCGGCTCGAAGACGAACGATCCGATCGTTCGTGTGGCATCCGCACTTGCAGGGGTGGTTCACCCGATGCCCCATGCCGTCATCGTCTCGCGCGGTTCCCCCGCAGCCGATATCCGGCGCCCACGGCCAGCCCAAATCGTAGTCCTCATGCCGCCCGGCGCGACAGGCCGACGAGCGACCAGGCATCACTTCGCCTCCTGTGCGTGCCCAGCCGTACAGCGAGGGACGTAGGGGTGTCCATTATGCCGCCCAAGCGCGGGGCCTTCGTGGATGGCGTTAGAGAACGCCTGCGCCTCGCTCACTCGTCATCCTCCCCGTCCCAATCGAAGGATCCGCACGGGCAGTCATCGATCACGCACGCGCCGCCGTCCTTGTCGTGTTCGTCCTCGACGTGGCCGCAGTAGCAGTTCATGAGTCGGCTCCGCAGCAGTGACCGCCGCAGTGGTCGCAGTATCGTTCACAGCACCATCGCTTGCCCGGATTCGGGCAGTACCGCTTGCCGTTAGCGCGTGCCTCGGCCTGTTCGTCAGCGTTCACTGCTGGCCTCCTTCTGGTGCTGCGGCGCAAGGGCGCGCAGGCGTCCTTCCTTGAAACGGTGCCATGCGCGGCCTCGCGGATAGCCGGGCTCTTCATAGCCGGGGCACTCCAGGCAAACCTCGCGTTTCGAGTTGTCGGCCTCATAGACGGCCCGCTCTTGTCCGTGCTGATCGGCGGCATGCCCGCACCTACAGAGGCGGGCGGTCACTGCGGGCCCCTTCCGATGTCAATCATTGTGGTACTCCGGGGGCTCGATGATCAGGTTGCCGATCGTCACCGTGCCGCCCGCCACCAGCGCGGCCCACTGCGCAGCGTCCAGGCGGATGCTGCGGCGCACAAGCGTTTCAACCGGCACGAACGGCATGCCCGCCCGATCTTGCGCGATCGATTCATCGAGCATCGCCAGCCCGGCCGCGTCCAACACGCGCTCTGCCGGGAGGGCGGCGTCGCGCGGCGTCCCATCGGGGTCGTGGTCGTGGTCAGCGCCCAGTTCGGCGCAGCCTGCGCAGCCGGTGTTCACTTGCGCCTCCTCGGTTCGTAGTCTCCGGTGGCCTTGTCCATTGCGTCGCCTAGCCCGGCGTCATAGGCTGCCTTGACGGCTGATGCTTCGGCTCGAAGACGAACGATCCGATCGTTCGTGTGGCATCCGCACTTGCAGGGGTGGTTCACCCGATGCCCCATGCCGTCATCGTCTCGCGCGGTTCCCCCGCAGCCGATATCCGGCGCCCACGGCCAGCCCAAATCGTAGTCCTCATGCCGCCCGGCGCGACAGGCCGACGAGCGACCAGGCATCACTTCGCCTCCTGTGCGTGCCCAGCCGTACAGCGAGGGACGTAGGGGTGTCCATTATGCCGCCCAAGCGCGGGGCCTTCGTGGATGGCGTTAGAGAACGCCTGCGCCTCGCTCACTCGTCATCCTCCCCGTCCCAATCGAAGAACCCGCACGGGCAGTCATCGATCACGCACGCGCCGCCGTCCGTGTCGTGTTCGTCTTCGACGTGGCCGCAGTAGCAGTTCATGAGTCGGCTCCGCAGCAGTGACCGTCGCAGCCGTCGCAGGGCGGGATCATCGTGGCACCATCCTTGTCACCTTCGGCTCTGCGGCCTCTGCTGTGCGCTCGGTGTCCACGATCCCCCGCAACGCGAGCAGATTTATTTCCCACGGCGGTTCCACGCTGGCGGCGAGGATGAGCGGCAGGGGGACGCGCCCCGACATGGGGGCGAGACGGGTGAGGTAGGCGGTGATGGCGCGCAGGATGGTCATATTGGCAACTTCAGCGTGACGATGGTGACGAAGATCGCCGCCGCCGCATCAATCATCGCCCACAACGGGCTGTGCCCAACGAGCACCTGCCACACCAATGCGGCCGTGAAGGTGGCCGCCGCACCCGCGCCGAACATGATCGGGGTCACGACGGCACCGCCGCAACGGCTCGCGCCGCGTCGTCCCTCGCCGCCTCGACCGCGGCGATGTCGACCGCGATCGCCCCGACCTCTGCGTCGATGTGCGCGCGCAGGGCGGCCAGCGTGTCGAGCCCGTACTGCTCACGGGCCTCGGCGAGCAGTCGCGCCTCCTCCTCGACGCTCGCTTGCTGGCGTGTCTCGGCCGCGATGCGCTTCGCGGTGTCGTCGGCGATGCCCTTGCGCAGCGCCGCAATCTGTCCTGGGGCGATTGTCGTCATTCCAGCACCACTTCCCCATCCAGCGCCGCTTCCGCGAGCGCCAGTCCACGAGTCCACACGTCGGCTTCGATGTTCTCCGGGCGCCCGAGCGTCCGCAGCAGGTCGCGCAGCGTGTCGGCGTCGACCACCTCGGCGAACGACCGCTGCAACGCGCGCGCGAGCGCCTGCACCGCGTCGTCACGGTCGCCGTCGCGCTCGTGCTCCTCGACACGCATGACCTCGGCGGCGGGGCGGTGCGGCACGACAACGTATTCGACGGAGACGGCCAGCGTGTCGGTGTCGTACTCGATCACCGCGATGCTGGGCTCCCGTGCCACGTCGTCAGCCGCGACGGTCGCGCGGGACAGCGCGCCGGGGTTCGAGAAGGTAAGCGGGCGGCCGTCGATCTCGTAATGGATCAGGTCGTGTCCTGTGTGCATGTGTGAATGTACGATTAGCCGCACAACCTCTCCGCGCCCGTGGCCGAGGATCTCCGACGCGACCTCGGCGATCTCGATCCAGCCTGCCGTCTCGGGGCCGAAGGGGTATGGATGCGGCGTCAGGGGTGCGTGTGCCACCACGATCGGGCGACGGACATCGCGCACGAGTTCAGCGAAGAGTGCCGCCCCGCCTTCGCGTTCGAAGGCGTCCTGCCAGTCGATCCCAGCGATATACGAATCGAAGTCAGACGCGCCGTTCAGCCGGACAACGTGAACACCATCGATGACACTGAGAATGGGTTGTCCATCGAGCGTATTGCCATTCCCGAGGTCGTGATTTCCGACTACTACCGAAACGCGCGCGTTGCATTCGGCGAGCACGGCCCGGATCTCCTGCACTGTTCGGTGCGACGTGTGCGAGGCGTTGCGACGGTGGAGGAGGTCACCGCTGAGAATCAATCCGGCCGCCTCCAACTCATTCGCCCGCGCAACCACCCACGCGAGTTTCGCGAGAATGTCCGCTTTGTAAGTCGCCGTCCGGCCTCGCGGCGGCTGATCAGAAATGTGAATGTCCCCGGCGACGATGTAGGTTCTCATCCGGCCATCCTTAGTTGAGCCACGCCGCGATTGTTGCGTCTGATGTTGCACAGCAGGTGGGCGAGGCGAGGATCTGGATGTAGACGCGGTTCATGGCTGGGCCTCTTTCTCCTTCAGCATGTCGATTACCTCACGCACAGCATCCCGACGCTTTGTGAGCATCGCAAGATTCTCGCGCTTGAACAGGAAGTCGGCCTCAGCCTCGAACAGTTCGCGCTCCTCCGTCGCCATCTGTATGAGCAATTTCTGTATCACCGGATGGTCGCTCGGCATCAATGGGCGCCTGCGAACCGACTTCTTAGCGCTCATGCCAGCATCCTTTCGAGCGGTCTGCCACATTCAGGACACGGAGCGCCTTGAAGCCCCGCGAGCGCCTCCTGCCCGGCGTGCGCGGCGGCGGCGTAGTGCGCGACGGCGGCCTCGTGCGCCACGCGGTCGGTCGCGAGCGTCCCGAGCGCCGTCACCGTCATGCGCAGCGTCGCCAGGTGCTCGAAGCGCCGCGAGATCGCCTCCACCGCCTCGCCGAGATCCGGGAGTGCCGCGATCGTCCGCCGCGCCAGCGCGGCCCCGGCCTGCGCCGCCTCGATCCCCGCCGCCAACCCCCGCGCCACGGCGATCCGCGACGCCCGCGCCTCGATGACGTCAAGCGACGGCAGCCCCGGCGGCATCGTCCACGCCGCGACGAGCGCGGCCGAGCGCGCGCCTGCCCGCTGCGCCGCCTCGACCCCGCCACTCAGTGCCGCCGCAGCGTCCCGCCGCGCAGAACGGGCTCCTAGCGCGGCTGACAGCGCCTCGGCGGTCGCCAGTGCCGCCTCGGCCGCCGGGAGGGCGTCGTAGGGCAGCAGCGCCCCGTCGAGGCGCTCCACCTCGCGCTCGGCCGCCTTCACGTCGTCCTGGGCGCGGCGCTGGGCGGTGCGCAGCAGGGACTCGGCGGCCATCGTGATGTTCGACCCGTCGAACTCGCCGAGCAGTTGGGCGCGACGGCGGGGCGTCTCGGAAAGCAGGAAGGGCGCGTCGAACTGGCCCATGATGCCCGGCGAGAAGTCGTCGCCCGCCACGTCGAGCGTGACGCGGAGCAGGTCCAGCACCTCGACCGGCACTTCGCCTGCGGTCTTTTCGTAGGTGCGGACGATGAAGTCCGGCCCCTGCTCGACGATGTAGCGCCCGCTCTTGCCGCGCTCCTTCTGCCACGTCACGCGCTCGCCGTCGGTGAGCCAGAGCGTCACCTCCGCCATCTTCGCGCCGTGGCGAATGAGCCGGTCACCGCGCTGGTTCGTGAGCGCCGCGACGATCGCGTGTACCACGGCCGACTTCCCAACGTCGCTCTCCCCGACGAGCGAGGTCCAATCGCCCAGCGCGAGGTCGGCGTGCGCGATCGACTGCCAGTTGCGGATCTCGACGCGGCTGATGACGGTCATTGGCGCTACCCCTCGCCCTCCTGCTGCACCCGCACCATCTCGGCGCCCTCGGGCGCAGTCTGCGGCGCGATGCCCGGCCCCTGGTGCCAGCCGGAGTGCTCGACCACCCACTCGCAATTCGGGTACGGGCAGCGCTGCGCCAGCCGCGAGGTGTCGACCGGCTCGACCTCCGTCCTCTTGATCGTCATGCGCGGACTCCTTCCACGATCACCACGTCGGCGCACTCGCGTGCGGCCCATTGCTCCGGGTCGCGGCCCTGTTCCGTGTGCGGCAGCCCGAACCCCACGATCACCTGCGCGCCGCAGTTCGGGCACTCGTACATGTCGCCGTCCATCTGGTACGGGCCGTCCTCGACGAGCACGCCGTTCTTCTTGCAGGTCATGCGCCTGCCGTCCTTCACGCACACCGGGACGTTCATGCGTTCTCCTCCTTGATGCTCGCGTTCTTCAGATACGGGTTCGGGCGGCCGCAGCGGCGACACACGGCGTCGCCCTTGTACCAATGGCGGATGCGCCCATCCACCGCGCCGGGGTACATGCAGGCCCCAGCGCGGGCCTCGCGGGCGCGCTCCTGGCGTTCGATCACGCCGCCGGCGCCGTCCCATAACCCCTTGAGGAAGGCGAGGACGCCCACGGCTAAATCATCCTTCCGTCTGCACTCTCGCCCCGCCGTCGCGGGCCTGGCTTCTCCGGCACGAACGGCTCGTCGCTGGGGGGCGGCGCGTCGTCGGGCAACGCGGGCTCGGCCCGGCCGCGATCGTCCTCGATGATCTCGCCGGTCGCCTCATCGACGACGCGCGCGGTGACAGGTGCGGGCTCGTCGCCCTCGCTGTAGAGCGCGGACGCGGGCAGCACGGTCACGTCGATCGGCGCGTAGTCGATCTCCTCGGGGGAGCCCATCTCGGGCACGTCGCTCAGGGTGACGCCGACCGCGTTGATGAGGTCTGGGGCGTAGGCGCGGCACAGGCGCTTCGTGGCCGCCCAGCGCAGCATGTCCTTCGGGAACTTGTCCCACGGGTTGCCCGGCTTGATGAGTTGCGCCTTGCGGGCGTCCTCGATTTCGTAGGTGTACTCCGCCACCAGATCGCGGGCGGGGCGGCGAATCCGCATCGTGCATCGCGCGTCCGTGAGTTCGACGACTTCCAGCAGCGCGCCTGGCTCCTTCGCCTGCACGATGCCCGCCATGATCTGCGCGTCGGGCTCCGGCTTGCCGTTGACGATGAAGATGTGGCGCAGCGAGGTCATCGGGCGCACCCCGAGCTCGAGGCCGGCGATCATCACGACCGCGGCGTCAGACACGGTCTTGATCGCCGCGGGCAGCAGCGAATGTGCCCCCATCGCTGTCCGTGCCAGCATGCCGATGATCTCCAGATCCCCCTTCGACGGGAGTAGCCCGCTCGGCGGATCAACCCTGATCGGGACCAGCGCCGTCACCGGCTGCGCGTCTACGTTCGTCATCCAAACCTCCTCCGCCTCGCGGGCGTGTCTGCAAGTCGATGCGGGGCCGGAACCCTGACAGGTGCACACGCCCTTGCCATCGAGGCCGATGAGGACGCGGTACGCGACGCCCTCGCGGGTCGTCGAGGCGATCATCATCTCGCGCTCGCGGAGCCTGCGGCGTCCGCCAGCGAACTCGACGAGCGCCGCGCCGGGGTGTAGCGCGCAGGCGAGGCGTAGGCCCGCGACGCGCGGCTCGGCCCCGCACTCGACGCAGGCCCAGAAGTGCGCCGTCGCTGCGAGCCCGCGAGCAGCGAGCCCCGCGAGCCCTGTGGTCACGGCTGCTCCCACGACGTGAACCCCTGCTCGTTCAGCCACGCGATGCCGCACCCCTCGGAGCAGAACACCCGTGCCCCGCATGAGTCGGCGCGCACGTGGAGGTGTCCGCTCGGGAGGCAACGCCCCTCTTGCGCTCAGGCTCTAGGGATAGGCGCGGGGTGCGCTCTTCGACCTTCTGGCAGAAGTTGCACCACACTCGCTGTTCCTCGCAGGTTGCGCTGGAAGAGGGTGATCGGGCTAGGTCGGTCGAGTGCAGCGCGACCCGAACGTCCGCTAGATTGGCAACGAGCCCCGGGGTCATTCCAGTGCCCCACTCTCGGCGGCGCTCGCGACCGCCTGCAACTTCGGCGTCCGGTAGTTTGCGCTGTGGCACTTCGTGCAGACTCCAGGGTTCGGCACCCGAGGAACCCACGTATACCAGCAGCGCTTGCAGGTGATGGTCTTGAGTTTCGGCATCGCCGCCGTCCTTTCCGTACGTGCGTATCGTACGGTTGACGATGCTACGCGCCTAGAAGCGGGGATGTCAAGCGGGGCGTTGATAATCCGGGGGATTCAGCGAGATCGTAGATGCTCACTTCAACCCCGGTCGCGCCACGCGCGTAGTGCTTCACCACGAACAGCGAACAGACCTGGGCGTCATCTCTGAACACGATCCCGGTGAGGGAGTCCAGCACGGCGCGGGCGAGCTTGTCCACGTCCGGCTTGCGGTCGGGGAATAGGTCGCGCTTCGGGCGGCTCTTGGGGCGCGGGAGGTGGAACTGCGCGGCGACGCTGACCGGGACGAGGAACGGGGCGCGCCCCTCCATCGCTCGCTGCGCCTCGGTCGCTATGCGCTGGCGCCACGGAAGCATGCCCTTGTTGTCAGCGGTCACGACGGGGAAGTGGCCGCCCTTCGGCATGAACGCGCGCATCGACCCCTGCGGCACGGGCACACCGGCGACGAAGAAACTGACGGTGGACATGGACAAACCCCTCTCGGCTGCACTCCTGGACGCCCCTCGTTGCCGAAGGCAGGACTGGAACCGAGAGGGGCGTCCCCCGCACGATAGCACCTCTTGACGCGCGGCGCGGCGGCGCGCTAGAGTCGGGGCCAGTCGCGCGGGGCGGGGGCTACAACTCCTGCCCCGCTGCGGCGGCCCGGTTGTAGACGGGTGGTCGAGAGCGCCGGTGTAAGACGGCCCTCCCCCCACTCAGGGTGCGAGGGTTTCTCTATGGCCTGGATCGAGTTTCACCAAGCGCTCCCCCGCCACCCCAAGACGATCCGCGTCGCCCGCACCCTCGGCATCCCGCGCGCCCAAGTCTGCGGGCATCTGGCGATGCTGTGGTGCTGGGCGCTCGACGCCTGCCCCGACGGCGGCCCCCTCTCGTCGATCGACGTCATCACCGGAGCCGAATGGGCCGGCCGTAAGGACTTCCCGGCGGCTTTGCTAGACGCTTCATTCCTAGATGAACGCCCTTCCGGTTTGTTTCTACACGATTGGGATGAATACACGCAGCGGCTGCGTGACAACCGTGACCGTCGCCGCGATGCAAACCGGGATAGCCAACGCAGGAGACGAACCAGACTCGCCGCTCGTGCGTCAGCAGCAATGTCAGCATTAGACGTGCTGACAAACGATGACGGTCACGATGACGGTCATCGTGACATTGCTGACAATCAGCACCCTACCGAACCGAACCGAACCGAACCGTATTCTACACACACAACGCGGGCGCGCGAGCCGGGGGAGGCGCTGGTTGCCGGCCAGACACGAGCGGCGCCGATATCGGCGCTCATCGCGCTCCACGATCACTACAACGCCGTGCTGCTCGGCCCCCGCGATCAGGACGCGGTCACAGTGCTCGCCGAGCATCTGACCGAGGAGGATGTCCATGAGGCCGCAATCAGAACAGCAGCAGCCGACGACCCCGGATGGCCCCTCGCCCGCGCCATCCTCGGCAGAGCCGCGGCAGCCCGCCGCGACGGACGCGATCCGTGGCCCGAGCGCGCTGCGAATCGCCCGCGAACTGCGGGCGGTCAATCTAACAACGGCGCGTCTCGGCCGGGAGGGATGGCGGGCGGCGGTGCGCGAGGGATGGCGGCAAGGACGCCGACCGAATACGACAATGACTTCTAGCGCGGCCATGCGGGCGGTCGGCGCCGAGGTTGCGCGACGCGGCTGGGTCGCTACGGCTCCCGGCGAGGTGGCGGTCCTAGAGCGCATCGTCGAGGCGCTGCCGCCGCTGGGGGAGCCGTGCCCGACCTGCGGCGGTGCTGGCTACGTGCGCGTCGGGCCGCTGCACATCGCAGGATCGACGCGGATCGAGGGGGCGCAGGCGCCGGTGCGCGCCGTCGTGGCATGCCCGGACTGCAACGCGCCGACGGCCACAGACCTTCTCGCCGCCGCTGGCATCCCCGCCGAGTACGCCGGATGGAGCCTCAACACGTACCGCGGCGACCCTGACGCGCTCGCAGCGGTACGGGAGTGGGCCGCGAGCGAGGCGCGTGGGTCGCTGCTGCTTACTGGCGGCACGGGGCGCGGCAAGACGGGCCTCGCGGTCGGCGCTGTGCGCGCGCTGTGCGCGGCCGGTGTCGCGGCGCAGTTCGTGACGGCGGCGGGCCTGCTGGACCGGGTGCGAGCGGGCTTCGACGACGGCACCGCAGCGGCGATCGAGGCGGCGTACACGGCGGCGGCGGTGCTCGCGATCGACGACCTGGCGGCGGCGCGGCCGACCGACTGGGCGCGCGAGCGCATCCCGGTGCTGATTGACGCGCGGCTGGCGGCTGGCCGCTCGACGCTGGTGACGCTGGACAAGGGCGCGGCCTGGATCGTCGAGCAATACGACACCCGGCTGGCGTCGCGGTTCCGCCTGTACCGCGCGGTCGCGGTCGGCGGGGTGGATTTACGAGGAGACAACTGATGACGGCCTACGCGCCGCGGTACTACTTGAGCGACCTCACAGAGCAGCGATGGGCCGTGCGGCGGCTATCGGCGGGGTTGTGGGAAGTGAGAAACGAAGACGACGCCCCCGCGTCGTCACTGCGAATCGTCACCACCGTGTTTCGCGCGACTTACTGGCGCGAAAGCATCGCCGAGATCACGCTCGGATCCTGCGCGGAATCGTCGCAGATCGCGGCGGTCGGCTACGACCCGGCGACGTGGGATCTCGTCGTCGAGTTCAAGACGGGCGCACGGTACGCCTACCTCGACGTGCCCTTCGACATCGGGATGAAGTTGCAGCACATTCCCGTGAAGGGCGAAAAGTGGTCGCTCGGATCATTCTTCTTCCAGGTGATCAAGTCGCACCCTGACGTGTATCCGTTCACGCGCATCGAGGACGCGCCGAAGGACGCCGCGCCGATCGCCGAGGCGGGGGAACAGGGGGCGATGGTCGGATGAGTGCTCAATCTCCCGTAGAGCGTAGAACATCGCGTGGGTTCTGTTGTGCGATCCACGGCTGCCCGCTCCTCCGCGAGTTCCGGCTGCACCTCGTGGCGCACAACGCGCAGGGGGCGCCAGCGGCCCGAAGTTTCAGCACCCCGCACCGTGTCTGTCGGCTTCACGACGCCGCGATAGCGCGCGGCGTCGGGGTGCTGACGGTGGCAGACATCGCCTGCCCGGCCGAGCAGCACATGGTCATCGAGGCGGCGCGGGCCGAGTGCGGTTGGCCGGCCGCCGCCGAGGTCACGCTGACGGTGGCGGTGAGATCCGCATGACCACCTGCCACGATTGCGGTCAAGCGATCGGCCCGATGGGCGCCTACGTGTCGGCGGTCCCACCTGAGCCATACGATGAGGCGGCGAGCGGCCTGCGCGGGTCGCTGATGGCCGCGCCGTACTGGGTCTGTGGCCTCCACAAGGGCGGCGGGTCGGCGGTCTGGCGGCGCGTCCAGCTGCTCCTGATCCCGCCCTCACGCTCAACGACTCGTGAGGTTCGCGCGGCGCTCGTAGCGGTTGCCGACGCGGCCGAGTTGCGCGCGCTGCACCGCGAGGAGCCGATCCCGACGCGCGTACGCGCCCGCTAAGGCACTTGCCCGCCCCGCCAGCGCGAAAACGCGGCCCGGTGGCTACTCAGCGCCACTCGTGCCGCCGGGGGGGACGTAGCGCGCCCCCAGGAGAGGGAACAGCGGGAAGGGTTCCGCTGGCGTCTCACCGGGGGCGCTAGCACTCCGGGGCTATCCAGTCCCCCGAGCGTTCAGGAGGGGCGGCGGAACCGCCGTTCGATCTTCTCCCCGAGCCAGCAGAGCGCCAGCCCGAGGACGCAGGCCCCGATCCATGCGAGTAACGGGTTCATGCTCGTTTGTCCACGTTCTGCCCGCTCTGCGGGCGCTGCTGGTGCTCGGCGGCGGCCTGGGCGGGCGTGCGCTGCGCCGCCTCCACCGCCCGCACGCCGGCCTACTCCGGCGCGCTCCGCCTCCCTGCACGCGCAGAGCGGCGGTAGCGCGGCGTACTAGACGGCGAGTGCGTGCGACACGGTGATCTCAGTGTGGATCCATGCCGCGAGGGCGCGGCGCGTGCCGTAGTCCTCGCGTGCGCAGAATCGGTCGTACGAGCGCCCCACTCCGGCCATCATGGCGTTTAGGAGGCGCGGCATCTCGGCGCGTAGCACATCCGGCGTCAGATCGCCCCTCGCCGCCAGCATGCAGAGCGTGGGATCACGACGGGCCGTATCGGCTACCAGTGCGGCAAAGTCGGCCGGGTAGGTGTCAGTCATGGTCACATCCCCTTGCACTCGGACAGGCGGCAGGGCGTGAAGTGGATATCACGCTCGATCGGCAGCCCGAATCCACCGCGGAAGCCCACGAGTTCGGGGATGTAGATATCCCCGATTTCGTGCTCGAATATCTGCGCGGCCCCGAACGCGATCCCGGACTCGGGATCGTATCCGGCGATGTACCAGGTTCCGGCGCTGGTCGGGTCGAACAGTTTCACGCGCACCATCGGATCGGCCTCAGCACGGGCCGCCTCAACTGACGGGAGCCGGTCAGTCGCTCGGATGTAGCGGTACGCGGGCCGATTTTGGAACGTGCTGCGAACTTCGGTGTACATGGTCGCTGTCACTCCTCCTCCGCCATCCACCAGGGCCCGCCAGTGACGCCCGTGAGCGGGTCGACCGCCGTCAAGCCGTACCGCCGCACGGTGCGCCCGCGCTCGCCCGCGTCCCGCCCCGAGACATCGACGCGGAGTTGCACTAGCGCCCATCCCGCCCGCTCCAGCCGCCGCGCCTCTTGCTGCGCCTGTCGATTCGTCATCGCTGTCACCCCTCTCGTTGGCCTGCCTCATCGGCGCTGCGCGGCCGGTCGCAGCGGACGCCTCGCGGCGTTTCGGCTATGATGCGCGTACCTTGCGGGCGTAGTAGCGGCGCCCGGCAACCATGCCCGATACTGCGCCGCGACGCGTAGCGCCTCGGCGCGCGTGTAGTCGATCCCAAACTCGCGCCCCGCGATGTAGACCCGGTAGATCATGACGCCCCCCTGTGTGTGGGGGGGACGCTGGTACGTCCCCTAGTACGTACTGTCGTCACTCGCCCGCCCGCTGTCAACCCCCCACCCGCTACAATCGCAACAATATTTCCCGAAACCCGCGAGCCCGTACCCGCGAGAAAGGACCCCACCCATGCCCGCGACCCCCCCAGCCCCACCACCATTCACGCACCCGGAGCCGGTGCGGGTAGCAGCGGCGGAGGATGTGCGGGCGCGTATCGCCGCCGGGAGCACCCAGCGAGACGCGCTCGCTGCTGTCGCGGAGCCACTACAGGTGTCGCGCACCACGATCCAGCGCTGGGCGGGGCAGCTCGGGATCGACATCGGCCCCCAAGAGGTGGCGGCTCGGCAGCGAAACGCCGTCACCCAGCACCTCACGATGTCGATGCAGCGGCAGCGCGATCTTGCGCAGCGGCTGCTGCGCGTGATCGATGTGCAGGTACTCGCGCTCGAACGCCAAGCGCGGCGAGGGAGTAACCGGATCGACAGTGTGCTACTGGGCCGCACGGTAGGCGACCTGTCCGCGTTGCAGCGTCTCGATGAGCGCCTGATGCTCCAGGTGGGGCGCGCGAGGGGCGCAGAGACGGACCAGGCGGCGGACCTCGCGGAGCGCGCGGCGAGCGTGGTCGACGAGTACGCGAGCGAGTGGGAGCGCGATCGGGCGCTGTTCCGGCCAGCCGCGGGGGGAGCAGAGGGGTGAGAATGGCTACGGCGGGATCGACCGACTCGTCCGTAGTCCGATCCGTACAGACGGACGGTAACAGATCGATCCAAATAGCCGTTATCGTGGCGTCAATACTGGACCCGTTTCGCGGGTCGGAGGCTACAAGTGATCAATATGCGACCCGCTAAGCGAACCCGTACAGTGACCGACATCCTCCGCGACTGCGGGATCGACCACGCCGCAGAGGCCCGCGCGGCGCGTCAGGCTGCCTACGTCCCCCACCGCCCAACGCAGAGCGGGGGCGAGGCCGGCCATCTCGCGCGCCTCAAGGCAGAGCACCGCAAGCGCACCGGGCGGCCAGCACGCCCTAACGCATGACGTCACCGGGGCGACTCGTGCCCCTGCCCCGCCTGCCCCGCCTGCCGCGAGCTCATCGACGCCACCCCGCTCCGGCGGCCGAGGGCGTTCGCGGGCGCGCGACGCGCTGATAGGGTCCCAGCCGCGACGTTCGTCCGCCCCCTTGTGTGCCCCCGGGTCTTTGTGTGTTCCCGGTGGGGAGTCGCTCGGCTGGTTCTGCCCTGTTCGGGTTCGTGGTGGCGTAGGATTCGTGGGGGTGTAGTGGGGAGGGGAGTCGCGTGAAGTCTGGTGATTGGCTTCGGGTTGCGGGTGAGATGGTCCGGGCAGAGGTTGGGGGTCCGGGGGGGGGGTCGGCCGACGGCCTCGAGGCCCGCATGCGCGTCATGTGGAACCTCATCTGCGCCGAGCCCGGCGCGTGCGGCGTCTTCTCGATCTGAGCGCCGTGACCTGAACCGCGCTGGGCGGGTGGTCCGCTCGCGCACCTGCAACGAGGACCGCGGCGAGGGCCCCCGAGGGGACGCGCCTCGTCGTGCAACCGATCGAAAGGAACGACGACATGAGCACCTCCGACATCAAGCCCTGGCTCGAGACGCACCGGGATCAGCCCGGCGTGGTGA
>ERZ1292629.1064-Hain-H43-01um-R1-1064-length-28681-cov-71_pt1 | contig 28681 bp, 24 predicted proteins | sample MGYA00564399_ERZ1292629 | MGnify/ENA primary metagenome ERZ1292629 (study PRJEB36523, sample SAMEA6512636) | groundwater metagenome | collected 2019-01-08 | study: AquaDiva: Metagenomics assemblies of 32 groundwater samples
TTCAAGCCGTATATTTCAAATTATTAGAGATTTTGGGAAAAATGACGAAGACGGGGCGAGCAAAACGACATCATCTATGTCACTTCCGATGGCACGACCGGTCCCGAGTGGATCAAGCGACTCGAAAAGAAAGGTTTCAGGCTCTCAAGGTATGCAAAAGATGTCCTGAACTCACCAGACTTCAAACCGACCTCAGATGTCACTACCAAGATCGCCATTCTCAAAGGCATGCTCTTCGAGGACAACAATCGCACCACGAAGGAAATTCGTACCGAAGCCGACAAGCGGAAACTTACCAAGCCAAACGCCGAAGTTGCCTGCCTCATCCGCGAGAAACTCTCGGACGAAAACATTAAAGCTATGGGTCTGATATGGATTGTTACCATGCACGAACCCATCGATGATTCCGATGGCGATCTGAGCCTCCTCTACGCGAGCCGTAGCGGCGTTGGTCGGTGGCTCGGTGCGTGCTACGGCAGTCCTGGCCGCGGGTGGGTTCGTGGGGATGGGTTCGCGTTCGTTGTCCCGCAAGTAAGTCCTCAAAACTAAGTCACTCTGGGCTAGGCCCTTTGTCACTTAGCACTTAGCCCTGTTCCGATTTGTCGGGATGGGGCTAAAATTTTGTAAAAATAGATAGTATTTATATTTAACAGCGAAAACGACTTTCCTGATTGAATGTTTCAAGGTAAACTAGGATTCATATGCCGAAGACGCAAAAACCGTTTTATATCACAACCACGCTCCCGTATGTAAATGCCGAACCGCATATTGGACATGCGCTTGAATTCATCCGTGCCGATATTATCGCGCGGTCGAAAAGACTGGCTGGATACGATATTTTTTTCAATACTGGCACAGACGAGCATGGCATCAAGGTCTATCAAAAAGCCAAACAGCTCGACCTCGAGCCGCAAATTTACGTTGATCGGATGGCGGAGAAATTCAAAGAGATTCTTCCGCTACTCGGAATTAGTCCAGATATAAATTTTATCCGCACGACAGACCCGCGCCATATTGCCGCCGCGCAGGAATTTTGGAATGTCGTGAAGAAGAACGGCTATATTTACAAGAAAAACTATTCAGTCAAATATTGCGTAGGTTGTGAACTCAATAAGACGGAATCTGAATTGACAAACGGCAGGTGCCCGCTCCATCCATTACAAGAATTAGAAATAATCGATGAAGAAAACTATTTCTTCAAATTCAGCGCATTCCAGAAACAATTACTTGAATTGTACGAAAAAAATCCAAATTTTGTCATTCCAAGCTCAAGATTGAATGAAATCAGAACTTTCGTCGAACAAGGACTCGAAGATTTCAGTATTTCCCGACTTGCTTCGAAAATGCCGTGGGGTATTCCAGTTCCTGATGATTCTAACCATGTAATGTATGTTTGGTTCGACGCTTTGGTAAATTATATTTCGGCGATTGGGTGGTCGTCAGCCGTGCCCGGAGCCGACACTTCACGGAGCGAAGCGCCTAGCGGAGCGTGCGTTCAAGCTTCGCGAAGTGACAGTGTCGGCGACGGGCACGGTGTTGTGGGTGGAGACACATTCAAGAAATGGTGGAACGAAACAGGTGGTGTGGTTCAATATTGCGGTAAAGACAATCTCCGACAACAGGCGGCGATGTGGCAAGCCATGCTCATGGCGGCGGGTTTAACGCCTTCGAAGACAATTATCATTGATGGTTTCGTTACGGGTGAAGGCGGAATAAAAATGTCAAAATCGCTCGGAAATACCGTTGACCCATTGGAACTTGTAAGAGAATATGGAACTGACGCGGTCCGGTATTATGTTGTTCGAGAATTGTCTCCGTTCGAGGATAGTCCTTTTACCATAGAGAAATTCAAAGACGCTTACAATGCTCATCTGGCGAACGGTCTCGGCAATCTTGTTTCGCGCGTGATGAAAATGGCCACGGGGAATGATGTTAATTTTAAAAAAGATTTGGTTGAAAATATTAACGAATCTTCAGATATTGAAGAGGCACGGCGTGAATATGAAAAAAGTTTTGAAGAATTTAATATTCAGCACGCGGTAAATGCTATTTGGGATATCATTTCCAAGACCGACGCGATAGTCCAAGAACGCGCGCCATTCAAGAAAATAAAGATTGATAAAGCGGGAGCCGAAAAAGATATTGAAGAATTATTGGCGAGATTGCATATTATCGGCACGATGCTTTTGCCGATAATGCCAAAAACCGCCGAGCAAATAATTGATTTGGTGGAAAATGGCGAGATGCCGGAAACGCCGTTATTCGCGAGGAAGTAAAAAATTCATACTTTCTTCATTGTTTTTTTATTCTTTTTTGAGACTTTTTTTATCAAAAATTCATACTTTTTTTATCAGAATTTTATCACTCTTTTGATAAAGTAGAACGGTCTCGCGCTATTTATCAATAACAATCAACTCTTGCGCGGAAGACCGCTTCGTGTTAGCTTGAGGTCATTAATAGAATAATCGCAATCAGTCTCTGAGCGTAAGCGAAGAGTCTCGCGCGAAACATTTCGAGGCGAGTCACTGGTCGCAAAATTCATGAATGACACCAAAGAAGATCGTCAATCGATCTATGAGATAGGGTATCAGATAGTGGCGTCAATTCCCGAAGAAAAAATAGGGGATGAAGCCGGTATCATTCGCGGTATCGTCACTGGTTCAGGCGCTTCTATCATTGCCGAAGAAGCTCCGCATCATCAGCCTCTTGCTTATACAATCAAGAAGAAAACGGTATCGGGTTCTTATGACAAGTACAACCAAGCATATTTTGGCTGGATCAAGTTCGAAGTTGGAGCGAACAAGATTGAAGCTATCACGAAAGCCGTGGAGAAGCATCCATCAATTCTCCGCTCGCTTGCAATCGCGACTGTCAGAGAGAATACCTATCTCGGTAAGCGCGCTTCTCTTATTATCGCTTCTTTGCCGAATAAGCCAGAGCAACCACAGATAGAAACGAAAAGAGAAAAGCGAGTAGAGGAGAAGAAAGAAGTGGCCCCTATGTCCGTTGAAGATGTTGATAAAAGTATTGATGAAATGGTTAAAGAGACGTAATTTAGTTATTAGCAGCTAGTTATTGGTCATTAGTAGAGCCAATAACTAATAATCAGCAATCAAAACATATGTATCTAAATAAAGTATATCTCATAGGCAATCTAACGCGTGACCCGGAAGTAAAGGCATTGCCTTCCGGCACGAAATTATGCCAGTTCGGCATGGCGACAAATAAGATTTACAAAGATAAAGAAGGGGTCAAGAAAGAGGCGACTGAATACCACAATATCGTGGCGTTCAATAAATTGGGCGAGCTTTCCGGACAATATTTGAAAAAAGGCCAACAAGCGCTTGTTGAAGGCCGTCTTCAGACTCGTTCTTGGGACGGGCAAGACGGCCAGAAGAAATATCGCACGGAGATTATCGCCGATAATATTCAGTTTGGCATGAGACCGTTAGGTTCAAGTTCTGTGGGTTCTTCGAGTACGAATGGAGTTACATCTGATGCTTCCGCCAAGAATGTGGAAGCGGCGGGAGCGGACGGCGGTGAAAAAATAGATTATCCTCAAGAAGAAATTAATCCCGATGATATACCGTTTTAGCTGTTGATAGTTAGTTATTAGTTAAGCCGCGGTTAAGCATAATATAATTAAATTCTATTCAAATGAAAAAACAATGTTATTTCGACCAGCATAATATCAAGTATATTGATTATAAGGATACGGAACTTCTGAAGAGGTTTATTAATCCTCACGGAAGGATGGTCAGCCGCAAACGCACGGGAATTTCCGCGAAATTCCAAAGACAGCTTTCGACTGCCGTGAAGCGCGCCAGGTTCATGGGACTCTTGGCGTATGTCGTGAGGTAAAGTTGTTTGTACAAAAACAGAAATTTGAGTAAGTTTCATTTCTCAAAGCCTGCGAGACTCATGTCGTTAAATTGCAAGAAATATTGGCTCCTAACGGTGTCGCCAATATTTCTAGCAATTTATACTCCATTCAGACAAGATTCTCGGTTTTGAGAAATGAAACTTACTCAAATTTCTGTTTTTGAATTACACTCGCTCGCGGTATTCGCCGGTTTCGGTATTGATTTTCAGAATATCGCCTTCATTCACAAAAAGAGGGACGCTGATAGTGGTGCCGGTTTCGAGAGTGACAACCTTTTGTCCGCCGGTGGCCGTGTCGCCCTTGATACCCGGAGGCGCTTCGATAACTTTTAATTCAGCAACGATGGGGAATTTGAATCCCATTGGGGTTTCCTTAAACAGTAATTGGGTGATTATCGAATTTGGTCTCAAGAACCGTCCTTGCGGACCGACTTGTTCCTCGGTAAATTTAAAACGCTTTGAGGGGTCAGTCGGGTCGGCGAAACACCATTCACCGCGATTGTTGTAAAGATATTTGACTTCTCTTGAGTCTATTTCAGCTTCCTCGATTTTCTCCGATTGATGGAAAGAATACTCCGTGACTTTACCGGTCATGAGGTTTTTCAGCTTGGTCGCGTTCACCGGCTTTCGCTGTTGTTTGCGGAAAACATGCGAGGAAATAACCTCATACGGCGCGCCATCTAAGACGATGTATTTCTTTTCGGTTATTTCGCTGTATTCGAGCAGGGACATGGTAATATTGGTGATTTCGCCATTCTATAGGTTTTAGGTGAAAAAAGCAAAAACCCCGCCAAATCGCGGAGTTTTTGCAGAATATACTATAATTACTGTTTATTCAACTCCGCGCGGATTTTTCCTAGAATCTCATCACTAACCTTAGTATTTTCCTTCAGGAATTGTCTGGTGGCATCGTAACCACGCCCCAGCTTTTCTTCGCCATAGGAATATGAAGCGCCGGATTTCGAGACAATACCGAACTTTTCGCCAAGAGCGATAATTTCGCCTTCATGGGAAATGCCCTCATTGTACATCAGGTCGAATTCTGTTTGCTTGAATGGGGCGGCGACTTTATTCTTGACTACTTTCACGCGGACGCGGCCGCCCATAATCTCCTCGCCTTTTTTAATTTGAGCAATGCGGCGAATGTCGAGACGAACTGAACAGTAGAATTTTAAAGCCTTGCCGCCTGGCGTTGTCTCCGGATTGCCGAACATAACGCCAATTTGCATGCGAATCTGATTTATAAATATGACGATTGTCTTTGATTTCGCGACGATGGCCGTGAGCTTGCGCAATGCTTGGGACATAAGTCTTGCCTGCGTGCCGACATGATATGCTCCCATATCTCCCTCGATCTCCGCGCGCGGAGTGAGGGCGGCAACGGAATCAATGACGATAATATCTATTTTGCCGGTTCTGACCAAACTATCAACGATATCTAATGCTTGCTCACCCGTATCTGGTTGAGAAATGAGTAGTTCATCAATCTTCACTCCCAGTCGTTTCGCGTAGTCTGGGTCCATGGCATGCTCTGCGTCTATATAGGCGCATACGCCTCCCCGCTTTTGCGCTTCAGCTACGGCATGCAAGGCGAGTGTTGTTTTACCAGATGATTCAGGACCGAATATTTCAACAATGCGCCCTCGAGGAAGACCGCCAATACCAAGAGCCCAATCGAGGCCGAGCGAACCTGTTGGTATGGCATTCACGCCAACTTTCGGCCTGTCGCCGAGCTTCATAATAGCTTCGTCGCCGAATTTGGTTCTAATAGCGTCTAAAGCGTTCTCTATGCTACTCGCTAATTTCACGGGATTCTCCTTGGCAGTAGGCGAATCCGTATTCTCTTGTTCCGCCAGCTGGCGGCTCACGCTCTCATTCTCTGTTTTCGCTTTCTTATTTTTTATTGACATAATTTTGTATGTGATAAATATGGCGCATTTGCATTGTATATCATAAGCCGACAATATTCAATTGTTTTTTTACATCTCTTTGGAAACGGTCAACTGCCCTAAGCGTGATTATATTTATGCCAGGGAAAACGATAATTTCTTCTTTGAAATTCCCTTGTTCATCCACGGAAATAGATTTTCCATTCAAGGAAAGGGAATTGACTCTTTGGGCTTGGCCAATGATCGTGATTGTCGAAGTGGTGGCGGTATACCCGTCTTCCGGATTGAAAATATCTATCTCGGGTCCGCGGGTATAATTGAGTGAACGCCAAATCGCGTAACCGGAGACGATAATTACGACTAATACGACGATTAGTAATCGCAATAATTTTATGGTCGTCGTGCGGGTCATTTATTTAAAGCTGCTAAGTCTCGTTGGAAAGTGTCGGCTTCGTCTCGAAACTATTCCCGATTACATCCTGTGATGCCGTTGTAGAAACTCCCATAACTTCTCTCGGTTTTGAACCATTTGCTGGACCGATGACTCCGCGTTCCTCGAGCATATCCATGAGTTTCGCCGCGCGGGAATATCCGACACCGAGCTTGCGTTGAATATATGAAGTGGAAGCTTTGCCCGCGCCTATTACTGTTTCGCGAGCGGACTCGTACATATCGTCATCGTCATCTATGGATTTGGAATCGAGCATAGCGTCGAATGCCGCGGTTGAAGTGACTTCCGCGGTTGTTAGATTTATTTCACCCATTATTTCGTCTTTATATTGGTCGGCTAAGAATTTCACAACTCTTTTGACTTCAGATTCGGAGATGAAGGCGGATTGCAAACGGATCGGCTTCGACATTTCTCCGCCGAGATAGAGCATATCTCCCGCGCCGAGCAATTTTTCCGCGCCCATTTGGTCGAGAATTGTTCGTGAGTCTATTTGGGACGCGACTTGGAGAGCAATCCTGGTCGGTATATTAGCTTTGATTAGGCCTGTAATAACATTAACGCTTGGGCGTTGGGTGGAAAGGACGAGATGTATGCCGACGGCGCGGCTCATTTGCGCTAGGCGCACTACGGCTGATTCGAGTTCGCGGGGGTATGTTGTCATGATATCGGCGAGTTCGTCGATCACGACTACGATAAATGGCATGGTTTCTGGGACTGCTCCAATCGCCGACATATTCTTCACGGAAACAGTCTCGCCTACTTCGCCGACCACCTTTCCACGAGACGAATCGCCCCGCGCTGCTAAGTCTCGTGGAAAGGTGTCGGCTTCGTCTCGAGACTGTTTCCGACTCCGCATCTTCTCAATCGCCGGCATCAAAGTATTGCGATGATACGAATCAATATCCCTGGCGGAATTCTTCTCGAGAATATCGTAACGGCGACTCATTTCTTTCGCGGTCCACTTCAAGGCGAGAATGGCTTTCTTGGAATCGGTAATTACGGGGGTCAAGAGATGCGGAATCTTATTGTACATGGTGAGCTCGACGCGCTTGGGGTCGATCATGATAAATTTCAAACTTTCGGGAGAATTACGATACAAAAGGGAAGTTATGAGCGCGTGAATCATTACTGATTTGCCGGAACCGGTGGCGCCGGCGATGAGCATATGCGGAGCTTTGCCGAGATTGCAAAAATGAGCGTGCCCCGCGATATCTTTGCCGAGTGAAGTAAGCAAGGCTTTCTCTGATTCTTGGAAAGTTGAGGAAGAAAGAATGGTGGCAAGGCCGACTGTAGTCTTGGCGGTATTGGGCACTTCTATACCAACCAAAGATTTTCCGGGAATTGGCGCTTCAATACGGATAGGGTGCGCGGCTAATGCCAAAGCCAGATTGTCATTAAGCGCGACTATTTTCGACAGTTTTACTCCCTCGGCTGGTTTGAGCGCGTAACGGGTAACGGAAGGCCCGATTGAAATCTCGTCCATCTCAACGGTGATACCGAAATTCTGAAGCGTCCTCTTGATAATATTGGCATTAGCTTTTATATCTCCTGTTTCCGGTTTGCCACGGTCTTTTTCGAGCAGTGAAAGCGGCGGTGGCGTAAATGGGCGGAGGTCGGGAGTTACCACGGCGGAAGCGAATCCCTCTTCCTCGTCATCTTCTATTTTTTGTTTTTTGTTTTTATTTCCAGCTCCATTAGGATTCTGGATTCCCGCTTTCGCGGGAATGACAAACGACTTATCATTCATGTCGCTAACCGCTTTATCTATTCTCGCCTCCTCATCTTCGTCTATTTCTTTATTCTTTTCATTTTTTCCTATCCCTTCCAGTTTCTCTTTTTTGAACCATCTCCAGAATGCGAGTTGCTCGAGTGTTATTTTTGCCTCAAAGATAATGAATAGAGATATGACGACTAATGCCGTGAGTAGTACCGCCGAAGCCCAAATGTCTATCAATTTTATTAGTGGTGAGGCAATGATGCGTCCCGCAGTACCGCCGGCACCTACGGTACCCGCGGCATTATTACTTGCGATATGTATCAGCCCTAATCCCGAAATAAAAAAGACTATTGCTCCGATTGCTTTTGATACTTCAAATTTCTTCTTTAGACCCTTTAAGAATGTGAAGGTTAGCATTATGAATATCGCGGGGATGAGGTAGTAGCCGATACCGAATAATCTTGTGAGCCAGATGAAGGAATAATCTCCAACCCTACCGACTTTTCCGAAGGCCGACATGAGGGAGAGGATGGCGAGTAGGAATGAAAGTATCGCGAATATTGCCTGTAAAGTTTCGGGACGCATTTCGTCCCAGAATTTTATCTTTTGTTTTATTCCCAAATCTTTTGGTCGAGCCATGATGGTGTAATAATATCATACTTGCTAATTCCCGTCGCTTGGGCGGGACACAGTCTTCCGAGGAGGAGCGAAGCGACGAGCGAGGAAGAGCTGTTCCCGCCAGAAGCGACGGGGCTAACGAGATTCGTAATGCACAGATAATTACACTTGCATCTTTGAAATATATAATTATAATAGACATGTATAAGACATGGAAAAGACAGATATTTTGTATAGGACATGAGATTCTTTAAGAGACATTTGAAACTTTCTATAATAGACTTATACACACAAAATGTCCGATATAAATAATAACAATCAAATACCATTAAATGACCCAATTAACTGGAAATCTCTTGGGTTTTTTTCCGTTGAGGACTATTTGGTTTATATATTCAAAAAGACAGAAAAGATTACCGCGGCTCTATATTTAGTGTCGGGACTTCTCAAGGACGATGAACCGATGAAATGGGAATTGCGCGATAGAGGTATGGATATGTTGAGTTCGTCCTTTAGCGCTTCGAGTTCGGTGCCGGGGGATAAGAATATTGTAGTGCAATCTATTTTTACCTCCGCTTTGGAAACAATATCGCTTCTCAATGTAGCGAAGATTTCTAACCTTATTTCAGAAATGAACCATACAATCCTGGTTAAGGAAATTGACCAAATTGTTTCCTTGCTTCGTGACCGACTTACTGAAAGCGCGCAGAGTGCCGGACTTGTCCTTTCGGAAGCATTCTTTCGGACACCGAGTATGTTCGCCAGTGGTTTCAAATCAGATGACCAAGGTTCTGTCCATAATAGGGCAATTTCAAGCAAGAATGAATCAAGGAAAACTGGAATCTCCGACGCGCGTTCTAATGTGGAAGAGAAGAAATCAAAAAGACAAAGTAATATCATTGGTGTTCTAAAAGGTCAATCGAATCTAACTATAAAGGACTTTTCAAAAGCTATAAAGGACTGCAGTGAAAAGACTATTCAGCGCGAGCTTCTGGAAATGGTGGAAAAGGGGGTTATTAAGAAGGAAGGGGAACGCCGATGGAGTCGCTATTCGCTCAAGTAAAGCCCCACCCACGGAATTCTCATTTCTCACAGCCGAGAACCTGTTTGAATGGAGTATAAATTGCTTAGAAATATTGGCTCCACCGTTAGGAGCCAATATTTCTTGCAATTTAACGACATGAGTCTCGCAGGCTGTGAGAAATGAGAATTCCGTGGGTGGGGCTCTTGACTTTACACAGCGAATACCCTAACCTATAAGAGTTATCCACATTGACAAGATTTGCGGCATTTCAATTATGCGCTATAATGTTTTGCAACGAGCATGTAATGCGGTCGAATCGTGTTATCTGCTTGTACCCAGAACATTCCGTTCTAGGAAGTGATCCTACTTCGCTCCTGATGGAGCTTCGTAGGACAAGGACTTTGACAAATTAAATAAGTCATAAAGTTTTGTAAAAGAAATTTTGTGATCTCAAAATAGATTGTTAAAGTAGTTAGTTTTTCGTTTTACCCACAAACTTTCATTATCTTCGTTTCGATAGCGAGGATGGTGAAATGTGGAACGCGCGCTAGTCGAACCTCTTAACAGAGGAACAAGCGTGCTTCGTCCTTCCGAAGCTCCGACAGGAGCGAAGGAGGACACTTAGATTATTATAAGATTATAAACCGCGTTTAATCTCACTACAATTATTATTAGTAAATAGTGGAAGACGCGTTTACTCTTCGAAGCTTGCGACTTGTCCTGCGAAGCCTGAAAGGCGAAGTAGGATAGCAAGCGGAGTAGAGTTAATTATTAAATTCAAAATGATATGAAAAAAGTTTTACTTACGACTGGCATAGCCGTTTTGGCTCTTGCCACTCTAGTTTCAGCGGCGTATGACGTCAACTTGACTGTTGGTTCAACGGGAGCCGATGTTGTCGCCCTTCAGACAGCCCTTATATCAGCAGGTTTCGATATCCCGGCCATCACTTCAGGTGCCGCGGCTCCAGGTTACTTTGGTTCACAAACCAAAGCCGCTGTGAAGTTGTACCAGGCATCTCGTGTTCCTGCTATTCCTAATACAGGCTTCGTCGGTCCTCTTACAAGAGGTGCGTTGAATGGTGGTGGTGGTGTAGCAATTGCAACAGCAGGTTGCCCAGTTGGATACACATGTACGGCGAACAATGTTCCCGTAACGGTTACTTGCCCGGTAGGATATACTTGTACGGCGAATCCGGGTACTGTTACGACTGTAACTACTCCGGGTGTTATCACAACAACTGGTGCTGAAGGTATAATCACGACTAAACTCGCCACTACTCCAATTGCTGATCCGAATGTCCGTATTGCTACCAATGTTCCAGCTTATGGAATTGAAGTAAAAGCGCAGGGTTCAGACATGATCGTTGACCGTGTCTTGCTCCAGATGTCAGTCGGAGTTGGATCTGCGACCGCAAGCCTTAGTAATCCGGTAACCTTCGTTAAGGCTTTGTATGCCTATGACGGTGATACACTTCTAAAGAAGTGGGATCTTACGGCTTCTGATTTCAACAAAGACTCATCTGATCGTTACTATGTTATCGCATCAGGTCTTCGCTTTGTTGTTCCAAAGAATGCGACCAAAGTTCTAACCTTCAAGATTGATACCGTTGGTGTTTCCGCTGATCAATCTTCTCGTTATGTGGATATTCAAGGTTATCTCGGAAATACACAGAATGTTCGTGCCGTTGACGGCGCGGGCTTGAATTCTTATACCGATATGTCTGGTTCAGCTAATACCCGAGAGCAGATTTTCACCACATCAGGTACATCTGCTTTGACCGTGACTCTCAATTCTGCTTTAACGCCAAAGGCGCAGACTAACTATCTGAGCACTTCAAATGGCGCTTCGAAGGTTACACTGCAAGTCGTAGATATTAAATCAGAAACCGGTGATTCAACTATTACCAATGTTGATGTTTATGTTCATGCCACATCAACAGTCTCTGCTCTTAGCACAAAGGGTCCCAATATCTTGTATCTCTACGATTCCACTGGTGCTCTCTTGCAATCCCAGAGCGTAAATGCTGATGGTAATGATGCTGTCAATTTCACCAATTTGACATGGGTCGTTCCGAAAGACACAACCAAGCAACTCATTATCAAGGCTGATTTTCCGACAACGGCTGGTGGTCAAGCCGCTTCGACCTCCATTCCTGCAAACGGCATAAAGTGGACGAAACCGGATAGTACGACTGCTTCCACGAGTCCGACGGGTGCTCTTACCAGCAATGACCAATACTTCTATTCGGCAGCTCCGAAATGGGAGAAGGTTAGCGCTGGCTCGGTAGTTGCAGCGGGTGTAAAAGATATATCTTCAAGCACCATCACCGCAACGATTGTTCTCAAGGCCACGGCTATGGGTGGTTCTATGACCAAGCCAGTTGCTTCAGACTTCGGCTTCGTATTTGCTTCTACGACGCAGTCTAACGGTGCTTACACTAGCGCGAATTCCATTCCAGTATTACCAAGTATTGCTGTTGACCCGTCCGACGCGACGGTTGGCGATGGAGGTATCTACACAGTCACCTTGGTTGGTCTTCTGCCATCTGGTACTTCAACAACAGTCTTCTATCCTACTTTGGGTACGAGCTACTCTGAATATGCAGCTATCAAGAGTATGTCCTCGACGGTCGGTGGAAATTCTATTTCTAACCAGACATGGGGTGTCGATACATTCTACGCTCCAGCAGTGGCTCTATCGAGAGGTACTTACTAAGCATTTGTTTTCACAGATTGCTTAACACAAAAACCGCCTGCAGGCGGTTTTTGTGGTGTTGCCAAAAAAATAATGCTATTATAATTTCTATTATGAATAAAAAATATATTTTTATTGTTGTGGCATTGGTAATTGTTATTTTAGCTTTTTTTTACTATTCAAATTCACCCGTATTAGATCCCTTTTTATCTAAGCAATTTAAAGAACAAAGAATGTTAAAAAGGATCGCGAGATATTTTCCGAATTCCATTGGTTTATATTCAATAGTTCCCATTCCCGGATCAAGCGTGAAAATTGAGACAAAAAATATGTGCAATAAGATGGAAGATAATCCAATTTTAAGAGAAACTGGCCGGACCGGAGATGCTTGCATGGAAATATTCTCAGCTACTTATGGTAAAGTTACAGCGTCAACAACTTCCACTACTACTAGTAAAATTGTGAAGGTTAATTTATCCAAATTTACAAAATCAGCCGAGGCGCTTAAATTTCTCACGACCAAATCAACTCTGGCCGATACTCTCGATAACCAGCCAATTTTTCGGACGGCGCCATTTAGACTTGGTTGGCTACCCATGTCTGGGTTTGACATGATTTTGACCGAAGAAGGCGAGTTAGTTGTTTCTACTTCCACGATTTCAATAAAGCAGGAAGGCAAAGCCTTGGGTGATAATGAAGTGACGCAATATTTCATTTCCAAATATCCTTCTAAAAAATAAGATTTCATGAATTTTATTAAAAGAAATTGGCAAACCATATCGCTAGTCTTTATAGGTCTAATTGTAATTATTACTCGCCTTGTACCGATTTCTCTTGGTGATCTCTATGGCGACAACGCCATCAATTCTTTTAGGGCTTACGGTTGGTTTGATTATCTTGGAACTAGTGGCCAGTCAGTACCCTTCGAGTGGCTGGGATTTGTTCCCGCCTGGGGAAATCTATCTTTTCACGATGCGCCACCTCTGACTTTTTTGATTCAACATATTTTCTTTGTATTTTTCGGCGGGAATGTGGTAGTGGCCAGACTGCCTTTCGTCTTGGCTGGAGTCGCGTCTATTTTTCTAGTCTATTTTTTACTGAAAAAGATTACAAATCAGAGAGTTGCCGTTTGGGCGACGATTATTTACGCGGTTTCTTCTTATTCTGCGTGGGCTAGCCAAGCCGCTTATCTTGAAGGCATAGAAGAGTTTTTCATTGTAGCCAGTATGCTTTCCGGCGCCTATTATTTGTTTAAAGATCAAAAGAAGAAATTCTTATTCCTCTGGGCGATATTTACCGCTTGCGCCATATTGACGAAATATACCGCACTTTTTCTCTTACCACCGATTGTTATATACGCTTTTCTGTATCGGAAAACTCTGAAACCACAATGGAGAAATGTCTTATTGGCAGTTATAATCTTTGTTATTCTTCTTTCTCCAGTCATTATTTATAATATCAATGTTTATCAATTGCGTGGACATTTTGACGCGGCATTATCGTCGATTGTTGGCATGCATCCGGAAGATTATTGGATTATCAGCAATCGATCAGCATCATTTAATATTTTTCCAAACATACAGAGCGGATTTAATATTCTGAAAAGTAATATATCATTCCCGTTATTGATTTTATTCTTTATTTGTCTACTTGTATCAATTTCACAAATCCGGAAAAAAGGATGGCGTTCCTTTGAATCAATGGTTTTAATCAACTTCTTTTTCTTGGTTTTAATGTTTGGTTTTTCAGGCCCGACTACTCGTTTTCTTTCCATACTGGTGCCGTTTATAGTTTTGATTACCGCCTTAACAATTCCTATTATATTTAGCTGGCTGAAAAATAAGCCGAGTCTTTATCTCACGAGTTCTGTTCTGGTAGTGATTATTATATTGTTTGAAGGATTTTACTCATTCAACACCAATGTTTTAAAAAATCCCATCGGAAAAGCCGATTGGCTGTATTCGGGGAATAAAGTGCAAAACCTTGGTTTTAATCAACTTGATAATTTTATTAGGGATAATGTCATTGTTTCCTTGCCACCAAAGGTCGGTATAAAGACGAAGAATGACATTTCCTTTACCAACGAAGATTTTACCAACCGTAGTGTGATTATCATTGACGATAGGATTAATTGGTTCGCGCAGATGTGGTACTTCCAGAGATATTTCCTTTATCACCGTTGGCCGTATTTTTCAACTTCATATCTTTCCGACAGGAATCCCAATAGGTTTACAATTAAAGACTTGTTGAATGCCTCAGGAAAACCGCTCTATTTCATTTATCCCATCAATCAATCTGTGATTGACCCGACCCGTGCTGTGGATAAGAATCTGAATTCAATTGGTCCGGCTCTATCCGCTAATCTCGATAAATCCTCAACCCAATTTACAATTATTGAAAATTCCCTTGGGACTCCAGCTTTTAAAGTCTATCGTATTGACCGAATATAACGCGGTTCTGTACTTGAATATGTATGGCTATAATAACGGCTAAACAAATTGTTATCCACAGTTTGTCATTAGGAGATTTATTAGTCTGGTTATACAATGAAGCAAGTTTAGTCGACTATTAATAATAACTCTACCGTCCTTTAACTATGAAAAATTTTTTGAAAGAAAATAGAATTGTGTTCACTTTGTCCGTGATAATTTCGGTGTTCTTTGTCGTGTCAGCCGTTTCTGCCGTAACTACTATTACTACTAATATTGATACGGCAGGGACTTTGAATGTTTCTAGTTTGACGACCTTAACCAATGCTTCCTCAACGCTGTTATCAGTTGGCACAAGTTCAAAAGGAACAACAATGAGTCAAATTTTAAAAGGGACATGTAATCTGTCAACGACAGTGGCAAGAACTGCTCTAAGCACTTCAACCCTTCCGTTTCAGTGTGCTGTCACCAATGCGGCAAGCGGTGATCAGGTATTTGTGTCACTCGCAAATGATGGTGGAAGCGTAACAGGTCCCGCTAATATTGGTGGTATAAGAGTAAGTTATGCTATCGCCTCTACAGCAGCGTCATTCATTGAAGTTGGTTTATCAAACTGGTCAGGCGCGGCTACTTCCTCGTATACTCTTGCCACAACATCGATTCAATATTGGATAGTGCGATAGTTATTAATTAACTATTAATAACATGCATAAATATATATATCTTGCTTTGGTCGTAACTATCTTTCCACTGGTCGCCCTTGCCGGAAGCAACGATGTTTCTTTGGGCGATGGCGTGAATATCGGTCCATATGATCTAATAATAAGAGGAACGACAAACATCGAGTCAATTGTAGCTGATACGGCAAGCCTTACGGTTACAATGCCAGCCAGTTCATTTATTCATATTGAGTCGCCAAGTAGGCATACTATGAGCGCTGCCGGGGTGGATACATCTTATATAACTCAGCAACAATGTGGAAATAGCAATGCATTAGAGATCACAGTTCCTGCCGGTGCATCAACACAGACAGTTACTATCGGAGTCGGAGTAGACACATGTACCGGTAGAGGAGGGGGAGGCAGTGCAGTATCATCCGGTTCCTCATCAGCATCTTCTGGTGCTAGTTCAAGCGGTAATTCGACTGTTTCAACTCCAACTCCAACTCCAACGACCGTGGCCGTTGTTCCCACAGCAACTCCGTCAGTAGTAATTTCACCAATCAGAATTCAAGCTACTTTCTCCGCAGATCTTTCCAAAGGTACAACTAACTCCGATGTCACCCGTCTCCAGCAACTTCTCGCCTCCGACAAATCAATCTATCCAGAAGGCCTCGTTACCGGCTATTTCGGTCCAGCCACTGAAAGAGCGGTGAAGAGATTTCAGGCGAAATACGGCATTGACCAAGTAGGTAGGGTCGGACCAGCGACGCGCGCGAAGCTCGGCGTGGTATTCGGAACATCAGGCGCGACACCGGCTGTTTCTGTGACATCTGCCACTCCCGCTATTCCGGGTACGGCTCCCGCAGTCCCAGCAACTCCGGCTACTCCAGCAACGGTTACCACAGGTTCAGCAGTCTTCACGCAGAATATGAGCGTGGGTGCCACAGGTGATGATGTTACGCGCCTGCAGAAATTCTTGAATAGTGACGCGGATACGAAAATTGCGGATGAAGGTGTTGGTTCTCCGGGGAATGAGACGACAATGTTCGGTTCATTGACGGAGGGAGCAGTTCAAAGATTTCAAGTCAAATACAATATCGCCAAAGAAGGTGACAGCGGTTACGGCACAGTCGGACCGATGACAAGAGCGATGTTGCAGGAAGTGTTTGGAGCAACGAGATAAGGCATTAGTTTGTTTGAAAGTTTCAGTTGTAAAAACAAGAGCCTCGGAAAGAGGCTTTTGTGTTTGCGGATTGACAGCCATGCTATAATGGACGCCATGCAAATTGAGAAAGACCCAAAAACAAAAACTTATGCTTATATTGATGGAGCCAATTTGGATAAAGGTACCTCCGAACTCGGTTGGAGAATTGATTACCAGAAGTTCCATGTCTGATCAAGTTTCTTCAAGAGAAGAAGAAAGAGGTAATAATACTTTCACCAAGTAGGAAATGCTCGATATTTCTCATGCGCACAGGATCTATGATAACCTACCTTGATGATGTTAAAAATAAGATTTCTCTCAGTCAATGTACCATAAAAGAAAAAGCCCCCGATGAGAACGAGTCTCATTAGGGTCTTAATCGTGGTAAACAACTATAAGTTAGCATATAGATTGTAGAAGTCAAGGGTCAGACTGTGAATAACTTCACATGTATCCCTGTGAGGTGATACACGAGGCAATATTCAAAGTAGCGTCTGCATATCCGAATTGGTGTATTATAATATATGAATTAGACAAAATCTGTGTATTATAAACGAAAGATCCAAGCTGGAACATCTGATTGATTATTTTCTACTCATTTGATATGCCAATAAATAAAATTATTAAAATTAGCAAATCTAATCTGATTCAGGAGTATGACCCGGAGATTTTTTCAGTGGCTACTAGTTCGATAGAAGCGTTTAGTGATCATATGGTAATTGCTCAAAAACTGAAGGATAAAAATCCGTATACTATCACCGTCATCATTGACAGTCTCAATCAAAAATTCTGGAATAATAAAAAATATGTTGAGAAAATACAGATACCGAAACAGTCTCTTTATACTGAACTTCTTTATAAGTATTTTTTTGCTGAGTTTAACCATCAGGAGGGTAATGAATTATACGCAAAGTGGTTGGATGAATATAGAGATATATGGAGAAAAGATGGGACGATAAAGGAGATAGATGATTATCTTATCAATAAAGAATTGGAACCGCGATATAGGGAAAAGATTTTGAAAAAATATCAAAATCATGAAAACCTGTTCAAGTCGCGAATAGAAATCAAAAAGAAAAGATATTATAATTTGTGCTCCCCCTTGAATCATGTGGATTGGCGAAATCCTTACGATAATATTTTTGTTTGGGATGAAAAAGGCGGAAAGGTTTTTCGAAAGGGAGGAAGTGGTTCATCAGGTGGTCGTGAAATAAACTCTGAGTACATTTATGGTTTCAGTTTGATAAACAAGATTAAACCGGTAAGATCATATTTGTTTCTATATGATGACAACAACAAACTTTATTTCATAAGAGAATTTTCTTCGCTTACTGTTCCTCGCTATGATATTGGTGACAATTATCACTTAGAAAGTGAGGAGGAGAAAATGATTCTATCAGAGACTAACCTAATTGAGTGGAAAGATTTTACAAAGTTAAAGGAGGTGAATGTGACGCGAATCGAATAGTCCACATATTAGATGGATGGCTCAGATGGTTGGAAATGAACCCAAATACCATTCTATGACTGTGGCGTGTATAATACATCTGCATAACAATATTTTATGATCAAAGACAAAGAAGAATTGGATTTTTTAATACAGCAGGGCGAGGGTTATAACCTTGAATTTAAGGAAAGCTATAACCCAAGCGTGGCTCGAGAAATCTGCGCCATGGCGAATGCTACTGGCGGGAAGATTTTGATAGGTGTTACAGATGATGGAAAAGTTAAACCAGTTGAACTTAATAATAAGATTAGATCGGAGATTCAGGATTTGGTCAGAAACTTCGATCCCGATTTTGCTGTTGATGTCTGTGAACTCTCCGGGGTAATCGTTATTGATGTGCCAGAAGGTAAAAAGAAGCCCTATTCAACTAGTGGTAAATTTTATATGCGTCAGGGTGCCAATAGTCAGCAGTTATCGAGAGATGAGATCAAGAATCTATTCATTAGTGAAAGATTGATTCATTTCGATGAAGCGCCAAGTCAGAATTTTAGCTTTGGAAGTGATTTCAATGAAGATGCTTACGGTAGTTTCCTGTCCAAAATAGGTGTCACAACCAAGTTGAGTCGTGAAGATATTCTGAAAAATTTGGAATTATTGAGTGGGGGAACAATAAAGAACGCCGGGGCTTTGTTATTTTGCAAGAAGGCGACAAACATTTCGCGCAATGCCACTATCGTTTGTGCCCTTTTTATGGGTAAGACCAAGACAAAAGTGATTGATACCAAAGAATTTGATGCCGATTTACTTTCGAATTATACAGGAGCTTTTGATTATTTGCGGTCCAAGCTAAATACTGAATATATTATGACTGGTGGTCCACGAGAAGAGGTCTTGGAATTGCCGGAGAAAGCATTGAGGGAGGCTTTGCTGAATGCTGTTGCTCATCGTGATTATTTTTCTAATGCCAATATCCAAATCAGTATATTTACCGATAGGGTAGTCATCGACAATCCCGGTGGCTTGGTGGGCAAAATGAAGGTCGAAGATTTATACAAGAAAAGTTATCCTCGAAATAACTTACTATTTGGTTTGATGCAAAGGATGGAGCTTGTCGAGAAGATCGGTTCGGGGCTGATGAGAATCAACGAAATGATGGATGAATATCTCCTACCTCACCCTGTTATCGAAGCTACTGATGTATATTTCGGCATCTCTTTTGAGAGGCCAGATTTACAAAAAATGAGCGTAGAACAGAGGATGAAAAAGTATAAGGAGGTGGGTGAAAGGGTGGGTGAAAGGGTGGGTGAAAGGGTGGGTGATAATCTGACAGATAATCAAAGGAAAATCATTGATTTGATCGATAAAAATAGATATACATCTATAGTAGATTTGGCGAAAGAAGTCGGGATTGCTGAAAAAAACATAGAAAACAACTTGGCCAAACTAAAAGAGAAAGGAATAATTAGGCGTATTGGTCCAGATAAGGGTGGATATTGGGAAGTCATTAAATAATAATTACAAGCAATACATTATTAATAGTATATTAATCTTACTACCATGGTCAACCCTTTCGACAACTCCTTCTACAAATTTCTAATCGGTTTTATTTGTATTTTGTCCATAAGTTTCACTATTCTCTATTTTGTGAGCAGTTATGAAAACGCGAAAAAAGCGTCGCTCGCGGCGCCGAATATTCCGGTAAGGACGAATCGTTAGGATTCTCGCGAAAAGAGGACGGCATGTACTTATTTCATGTCCGAGTATTTATTTCGCGCGACACGCGACTAGCATTTTCAACATAGTTTGTCCCCTGCACTGCGGTAGGACAAACTATGTTGAAAATGCAGGAGCGTGGAGAAGACAAGGTTAAGAATTAAGATAAGGTCCCGGAACGCGAAATACGCAGGACATGAAATAAGTACATGCCGTCCTCTTTTCGCGAAAAATTCATACTTTTTTCATACTTTTTTGAACAAAAATTCATTATTTTTTTATTGTTTTTTCATACTTTTTTTATCTGGATTTTATCGCCTCTCTGATATGCTGGTTCATTATCAGCTAACAAACAGAACAAAATGAATAAAATAAAAAATCTTTTTCTACTTTTCGAGATTATTCTAGTCTTTTCTCCCGTCAGCGTTATTTACGCCGAAACGCGAATTGACGCGGCAGTATTAACGAATGACGCGGTTTGGGACAAAATAAATAGCCCATACATATTATCCAGTGAAATGATTGTGCCGAGCGGCGTTACTCTGACTATTGGTCCCGGAGTGAAAGTGCTGAAGGACCCGTCTACGGAATATACTGGTCTATATATAGAAGGCGGTTCTCTAATAATAGGAGGTAAAGGTTCTAGTCGAGTCATAATAGATGGTATTTGGGGAATATCAGTCTGGAATGGAACAGCTAGTATCGCGAATACAGACATTGTCAACATAAACGCTTTCGGTATCGAAAACTCCAATGTGAATATGGCCACCACGACTATTTCCAAATCTTCCACTCCGCTTGATATCAAGAATAGCGTAGTCAAGGTATGGGGAAGTCGATTTACGGAAAATAGATACGGAATCAATATACGGCCGCAGGGAAACGCGTTTCTCATGATGAATGAAGATGGCGCGAATAATATTGGCGGTATTGGCAACGCATTGGATGATGGGCCAATTATTCCAACTTTAACTATTAATAACTCCGTAATAGCCAATAATATTTATGAAGGGATTGTGAACTCCTCATTCGACACGATTAGCGCGATTGATAACTGGTGGGGAAGCGCAGATGGTCCGGTGAAAACTGGGGTGAATAAAATATCCGGACTTATTGATTATGAGCCATGGCTTTTGACTGAACCTGTATTAGACCCGGGAAAAGATGAAGATGAGCTAGTCTGCTGTTCGAGCATACTTTTCCTTCCCGGATTCGAAGGCAGTTCCCTCTATAAACTAGAATCATTACCTCTGGGTTTGGGGAACACGGAAAACACTCTCTGGCCGCCAAATAGGAATGATGACGCGCGAAAGCTTTTCTTGAATACAGATGGTGGAAGCATGGACCCCACGATTTATTCCGGTAGTCCCATAAGCAGTGTGTTTAGCTTGTATGGGATTTACGGAAAATTCATGGGATTTTTGGATAGTTTGACGCAGAATGGAACCGTGAATGAATGGAAATCTTTTGCTTATGATTGGCGTAAGCCAATAGCGGAAGTGGTTGCGGGACCGGAGAGAAAAGCGACGACTACCGAATATTTGATTCATGATATTGAAGAACTTGCCTCGCGGTCGAGGACTGGCAAAGTTACCCTGATCGCGCATAGTAATGGCGGTCTCGTCGCGAAATATCTGGTGAAAGCTCTTGAGGAAACTGGCAAATCAAACCTGATTGATTCCGTTATTTCCGTTGCCGTGCCATATCTTGGCACTCCACAAGCCATTGCTTCTGTTTTGCATGGCGATGGGCAATCGATCGGTTTTGGTACTATTGTAAAGCAGGCGGTTGCTCGAGAATTAGGACTCAATATGCCGAGTGCTTATTCGCTATTACCTTCGGCCAAATATTTTTCTCAAATGTTAATTCCTTCGATAGTATTCGCTTCATCTTCGGTTGTAGGCGTAAATAATGGTTCATATCCAATAAATATTCAATCAGGTTCTGACCAGTTGGCATTCATTACAGACTTGAATAATACGCGAACACAACCAGATTTGTCGAATATCGATTTGCCAATTATTGGAAATAATATTTTGAGTGTTGCCGCGGATGTATTACATTCAATTCTTGACCCATATTCATGGCCAACGAATATTGTCAGATGGGCTATTGTCGGTTGGAATGCTAATACAATGAAGAGCGTCAACTATCGTACGGAGATAGAATGTAAAAAATCACCTTCATTGCCTTCATGTATATCGTTCTTGACACATAATGCGTCGACGACACAGATGGGTGACGGCACAGTTGTGGCGAAAAGCGCGGCATATGAAGCGGGAAAAGTCGCTTCAGTTGATTTAAATGAAGTCTCTAGTAATGACCGTCTTGATGTTACTCATGCAAACATCCTCGAATCATCAACTACACAAACCACTATTGAAGGAATAATTAAACATAATCGGAATTCAGAACCATTTCCATTACCGGCTGGAGTTAGTTGGGGCGAACCGGATTATTCGAAGGATATTCCCGAAACGGAACTTGTAATAAGCACTCATTCGCCGGTCGAATTGCATGTCTATGATGATAAGGGAAATCATACGGGTATTATTCCAAACCCCACTGGAGAGGACATCGAAGAAGGCTTGTTTACTTTTTTTGAGGCGAAAATTCCCGGAAGCAGATTTAGCAAGCAGGACAAAAATGAAGGTGAATCGGATAATTATGTGACTGTGCCTGATAATGGCAAGAAATATTCAATTGTCGTGCGGGGGACTGGGGTCGGAGATTTCACCTTGGAAATTGAAAGGCAGAAGGGTGGCGCGGTACTTGACCATGTTGAATATAATGGTTTGCCGGTTACGCCGTTAACCGTCGCAACCACCAGCGTAATGGTGGCGCCATTTGAAAGTCTACAGGTTTCCAATCTAGCATCTTCATCGAAGCCTTTAGAAATAGATGTGGATGGTAATGGCAGTCCGGATATTCAAGCTACTTCAGGCATTGATTATTTAACCGCGGATTTTGATTGGGTGAATTATCTTGAAATATTAAAGAAAACTATAACTTCTTTGCTGGGTAATACAAATAAGGCGAATAATCTGAATAAAAGAATTGATAAATTGGAGAATTTGGTGAAAAAAAGCAAAGCCAAACAGACCCAAAATCTCGCGAAGAGACTTGAAAAGAGATTTGGGCACATGAAATTGAAAGGCTTGAATGAAGCGGACAAACAGCAAATTGTCGACATGATTGATACATTCATTGCGCAGTATGAATAGTTGTGATATCTTCTAATTAAGGCTTAAGACAGAAGGCGTTTATAAGTCCTTCCGAGGTATTCTATTTCCTCTAGTTATTTAGCCGATAAAGGTCGAGATTATTAGTGCATCAAAAAAATATGGCTAGAACAAAAGAACAAAAGAAGGAGATAATTGAAAAGTTAAAGACGATTGTCAGTGGCGCGGAATCGCTGGTCTTCGTTAATATGCATGGGCTCAAGGTGGCTGACGCCAACACCTTGCGTCGCAAACTCAAAAGCGAGGGTGTTGGATTCTTCGTGGCGAAGAAGACCCTCACGGCGAAAGCTTTGGAAGGACAAAAGTATTCGGGTACTATGCCCGCGCTCATTGGTGAATTCGGTCTAGCGTATGGCGCGGACCAAGTCGCGCCGGCTAGAGAAATATATGAATTCCAAAAGAAACTCAAAGACCAAGTTAGTATTGTCGGTGGCGTCTTCGAGAATAAGTATATGTCGAAGGATGAGATGATGAGTATTGCTTTGATTCCGCCTTTAAGAACGCTTCAGGGCATGTTCGTGAATTTGATCAGTTCGCCAATACAGGGGTTTGTTATGGCGCTTGACCAAATCAGTAAGAAGACGGTTTAAAGATTACCCTACACCGCTTCTGGCGGGAACAGCTCTTCCTCGCTCGCTTCGCTCCTCGGAAGACTGTGTCCCGCCCAAGCGGTGTGACTGACGAATTCATTAAAAGTAACAATTAATAATAAGTAAAATAAAATCATGGAACAAAATCAGACAGTCGAAGTGCCAGCGAAGTTCAAGACAATCGTGGAAACAATAGAGAAAATGTCGGTTATTGATTTGAGCGAGCTAGTGAAATTATTGGAAAAGAAGTTTGGCGTTTCAGCGCAGGCGGTGGCGCCAGTGGCGGCACCGGTTGCCGGTGCGGCGACGGGAGATGAGAAGACGGTTTTCGCGGTTCATTTGGCGGCCGTGGGTGAACAGAAAATCGCGGTTATCAAGGTTGTCAAAGAAATATTGGGACTAGGGCTCAAAGAAGCCAAAGATTTGGTTGATAGCGCCCCAGCTCTTCTCAAGGATGGCATGAAGAAAGAAGAGGCTGAGGAATTCAAGAAAAAACTGGAAACCGCCGGCAGTAAGGTTGAGTTGAAGTGACAAAGTAGTTTATTTCAGAAAAGGTCTCGTGACTGAGTCGACACTTCCCGGAGTGAGCCTTAGCGGAGGAAGAGATTTATGCTACAATGAAAATATGGAAATCCTAACTGCTATTTTCGGAAGTCCGGCGCGAGTCAAACTACTTAGACTCTTTCTGTTCAATGAAAGTACCGCTTTTTTCGTGAAGGAAATTGCCGACCGCACAAAATGTGGCACAGCTTTGGTGAAAAAAGAATTGCATATTCTGATAAAAGTTGATTTGATTCGTAAAAAGCATATTATTAAAGAGGTTGAAATTATCAAAAGGAAGAAGGTTATCATAAAGAAGATAACTGGTGTTGGTTATGTCTTGAATGAAAAGTTCCCATACCGTGACCCTCTGAAAAATCTTCTTACGGTTGCCAGTATTCAAGCCGATGAATCACTCGCCAAGAAGTTTTCCGGCGTCGGCAAAGTAAAATTAGTGATTGCCGCCGGTGTTTTTATCCAGAATTGGGATTCACGCGTCGATTTGCTTATTGTCGGAGAAGAACTGAATCTCCATAAAATTGAATCCATTATTAGAAATATTGAATCGGACATAGGGAAAGAGATATCGTATTCGGCTTTCGAAACTCAAGATTTCGAGTACCGAATGGGTATTCATGACAGACTCGTCAGAGATATTCTCGACTATCCGCATGTGACTTTGCTGGATCGGCTGGGGATTGAAGTTAGGTAAAATCAAGGTACAAGGATTTACCTTGAGTTTCGTCCACCTATCCACAGCCCTTGCAGAACTGGCATGGTATAATATTTGTATTATAAGGCAATATTTATTAATCTATAATCATAATTCAATGATATTCATTCAAAATTGGGGCGATGTTTTCGCCCAATCGCTCCAGAGCGTTTGGTACGGCGTAGCTAGTTTCGTGCCAAACCTAGTCATAGCGCTCATAATCTTCGCTATCGGTTGGGTACTAGCGGCTTTGATCGAAAAGCTAGTCGAAGGCCTTCTCAAAGGCGTGAAGTTGGATGCCGCTCTCAAAAGCGCCGGCTTCGAAGATGTAATGAAGCGAACTGACCACAATCTCAATTCCGGTCATTTTGTTGGCGTTCTTGTCAAGTGGTTTGTGATCGTTGTTTTCTTGATGGCCTCGTTCGATGTTCTCGGGCTTACTCAAGTCAATGAATTTTTGCGTCAGGTTGTTAATTATCTGCCACAAGTTATCGTGGCGGTCTTCATTCTCATGGTCGCTGTTGTTGTCGCCAATGCCATGCAGAGACTTGTCGTTGCCAGCTCGAAGGCTGGACAAATCAAGTCGGCGGAATTATTCGGCAAAGTAACAAAATGGTCTATTTGGATTTTCGCGGTTCTCACGGCCCTCATCACTCTCGGTATTGCTCCGGCTTTGATCCAGATGATTGTTACGGCGGTCTTCGCTGGCGCGGCTCTCGCTATCGGTCTTGCTTTCGGCCTTGGAGGCAAGGATGTCGCGGGTCGTTGGATACAAAAAACATCAGAGCATATTTTTGATAAGGAATAGCGGTCTTTCTAGTTGTTGAGTCAAAGCGATCCCCGTATTTATACGAAGGGTCGCTTTTCGTTATCAACACTTGACATTAAAAACGGTTAGTATAGACTGCTAATTACATCGGAATGATTATGAAAAACAAACCAAATTCAAAGCGGCCATAAACGCAATGCATTTACATCGCGTTACGGAGCCGCCAAGTGAAGCGGTTTTTTGTTTTTTCGGGAAGAAAGTAGATTGACAATCTCATATCTCAAATTAAGTAAGTAAAACAATGTAGGTAATAGATTCATGTTATTCTATTCTGGAAGGTCTTTGGAATGGAAATAGCATGAAATAGTAGCCCTACTTCGCTCCTTAGGGAGCTTCGTAGGGCAAGCAAGCGGTTCTTAGATTTCCTAATGGGAAATTAAGGGCGTATGGTGGATGCCTTGGCTAGAAAAGGCGATGAAGGACGCGGCGTGGCGGCGATACGCTTCGGGGAGGTGCCGAGCAACCTTTGATCCGAAGATGTCCGAATGGGGAAACCCCGTATGATGAACTCATACGATTTGATTGTTTAATTGCAATCAAATGCGTACCCTGGGAAGTAAAACATTTCAGTACCAGGTGGAAAAAAAACAAACTATGCATTCCGTCAGTAGCGGCGAGCGAACGCGGAGGAGACTAAACCCTACTTCGCTCATTGCTGCGCAATTGAGCTACGTAGGGCAGGCCTATCCTTTACTGGAAGGGCCTGCCCTACAAAGCTCGTTACGCAGTAACGAGCGACGTAGGGTGTTGCAAGATGGAGATGTGTTATTTATAACAGAGGAGTTACAAAATTTTTTGTTAGCAGAATCGTCTGGAAAGACGAGCCCTAGTAGGTGATAGCCCTGTATGCGAAAATGAAAAATCTTCTTTGTCTCTATTCTTAAGTACCCCGGGACACGAATAGCTCGGGGGAATCCGCCGGAACTAACCGGCAAGTCTAAATACTTTTCTAGACCGATAGTGAACTAGTACCGTGAGGGAAAGGTGAAAAGCAGCCCGAAAGGGCGGTGAAATAGATCTGAAACCATATGCCTACAAGGAGTCGGAGCGGTCAGAACAACAAATGGAAAAATCAAAAATCAAAATGGAAAATGACAATGTAAAAATATAAAATGTCGTCGCAATTGCGATTTCATTTTGCATTTTAATCTGTCATTTTGATTTTTGATATTTACATTTTGCATTTGTTGTTCTGACCGTGACGGCGTGCCTATTGAAGAATGAGCCAACGAGTTCAAGCAAGCAGCTCGGCTAAGGGCGAGAGCCCGGAGTCACAGGGAAACCGAGTCTGAATAGGGCGCAATGTCCTCCGCGTAAGCGAGGGATTTGTTGTTTGCTTGAGACCCGAAGCCAGATGAGCTTGCCACGCGCAGGGTGAAGTTCGCCGAAAGGCGGATGGAGGCCCGAACCGGTGAGCCGTGCAAAACTCTCGGATGACGTGTGGTAAGGAGTGATAAGCTAATCGAATCTGGTAATAGCTGGTTCTCTCCGAAATAACTTTTGGGTTAGCGTCGTATTTACCCTTGCGGGGTAGAGCACTGGAAGGTCTCGACAGGTCGAAAGATCGCGAGACCTATCAAACTCCGAATACGCAAGGTAAAACTATACGGCAGTTAGACTGTGGGGGCTAAGCTCCATTGGTCAAAAGGGAAACAGCCCATGATCTCAATTTAAGGTCCCTAAATCAATATTAAGTGCGCTTAAGGTGGTGAAATTTCTTTTACAATGAGGATGTAGGCTTAGAAGCAGCCATCATTCAAAAATAGCGTAACAGCTTACTCATCGAGAGATTTCGCGCCGCAGATAATCGGGGCTAAAATATTGTACCGAAACTGAGGGCTTGTGAACTTCATTGAGGAAAATTTTTGTTCTTTTAATTTTGTGTCGGGGTGTGGCGTAGTGGCCTGCGTGCTCCAATATGAACTTGGAAAGATTGGGTCTGTGAACCCAAGTACCATTTCATGGCGGAGAAGTGCCGGTTCGATTCCGACCACCCCGACCATTTTTTCAGTTTTCAAAAAACTGTTTTCCTCAATTTGAGACGGACAGTATTAAAACAGCAATGACTCATAATCTAACGCTGCGTAGTCGCTCATGCGACGCGATACTGTCCGTCTTATCCTCAATGAAGTTCGCAAGCGGTAGGAGAGTATTCGCATCGCGATGAAGGTGAAGGGGTGACCCACACTGGAGCGTTGCGAAGTAAGAATGTTGGCACAAGTAACCGCAATGCGGGCGAGAATCCCGCACGCCGAAAAACCAAGGTTTCCTTGGCAATGTATATCAGCCAAGGGTTAGTCGGTCCTAAGGGGATGGCAAACGCCGCACCCGATGGGCACACGGTTAATATTCCGTGACTCGTATGAAAATCGATGGAGTGACGAAGTGTAGTATGTTCCGCGCACTATTGGATTTGACGCTCGTGCCGTGAGAATGGGTCTTGGCAAATCCGGGCCCTCCTTTCAATAGGGTATTCAAGCGGAGCGAAAATGTCGCAAGGCAAATGGAACAAAGCACGCTTTCAAGAAAAGCTTCTAAGATTATTTTCATATGATCCGTACCGCAAACCGACACAGGTGGTTAGGTCGAGTAGACCTAGGCGAACGAGTGAGTGGTCTCCAAGGAACTCGGCAAAAAAGCAGCCGTAACTTCGGAATAAGGCTTGCCCTCACCATTTTGTTCTCAATGCAGTTAATAACGAAAAATGAAAGGCGCCGAATGATTAACAGCTTAAAGAAAGGCAACATAACGCTTGATGTAGTCTATGCAGATGGACCTTCTTTGGAGGAGATGTCTATCATGGTCTACGAAGGCGACAAGAAGGACAGTACTCCGAAATTCAAAGTAAGAGTGACTGTAGGAGAGAAGGAAACCGGCCATGGTCGGTGTCCTTGTATCAAATATGTGGTCGAATAATAAAGTGGAAGTTCTTTTAGTTTCATCGTCGAACGATTTTCGTTTGGCATTGAGACTAAAATGGTGAGGGCCGCAGCTAAAGTATCTCTGGCAACTGTTTAACAAAAACACAGCTCCCTGC